>Ga0163144_10000214_pt1 | contig 136266 bp, 129 predicted proteins | sample OliLak19BULKMAT1_FD_123175 | JGI IMG/M metagenome (GOLD analysis project Ga0163144, IMG submission 123175) | Freshwater microbial mat bacterial communities from Lake Vanda, McMurdo Dry Valleys, Antarctica - Oligotrophic Lake LV.19.BULKMAT1 | ecosystem: Environmental > Aquatic > Freshwater >...
CTGCTTCACGGCCAAAGCCCGAAACTCCGCCGTGTATCTCCGATCAGATCCCGCTTTCATAGGTCCTCCATAGGGTCAAACTAACAGACCTCGTGGCGTCCGTTTTTCGGGGACCAGATCAGTCCTCGAACCTCAGTGAGCAGTGAAGTTCAAGGGACCTCCCCGCCATCGCGCTACCGCGCGCTGCCACCTACTACCGCTGCGCGGCAGGAGGGGATGAGTACCGCCGCGCGGAAACCTCAGGGCTGCGCGTCGCGCGGTAGAGCACCCAGGCCGGGGCGAGCCTGGCGATGAAGATCACCGTGACGACGAGTACACGCATCGGCGCATGCCTGCGTCCCCTCTCGAGCCATCGTTCAATCGCTGACGGTTCTGACACATGTTCCCATAACGGGAACATGGTAGGAAGATGCCGTGCAGGTGATCGCGAAGCGCACCCTCCGTTTGTTCTGGGACCGTCACCCCCAGGCGGAGGCCTTGCTTCGCAACTGGCATAGCGTTGTCGAAAAGGCTGCCTGGGAGGCGCCAGCGGACGTGAAGGCCGAGTTCGGCGCGCGGGTGGACTTCGTCGCTGACAACCGGGTGATCTTCGATTTTACGGGGAACAAGTACCGCCTGATCGCCCATGTCTCGTATCGCTTTAACCGCGTACTCGTGAAGTTCGTCGGAACGCATAAGGACTACGACCGCATCGATCCGGAGACCGTGTGATGGACATCAGGCCGATCCGTACCGAGCAGGACTACGACTGGGCGCTTGCCGAGATCGCGAAGTATTTCGAGCGCGAGCCTAAGCCCGGCACTACCGCCGCCGACCGCTTCGACGTGCTCGCCGCGCTGATCGCCGCCTACGAGGCCAAGCACTGGCCGGTCGAACCTTCGTCGGACCCGATCGAGGCGATCCGCTTCCGGATGGACCAACGCGGCTACACCCAGGCGGATCTCAGCCGACTTTTCGGTTCCCGATCGCGGGCCAGCGAGGTCCTCTCCGGTTCCCGACCCCTCACGATCGACATGATCGAGAAGCTCTATCGCGAGTGGGGCATCCCGGTGGAGGCACTGCTCGCATCCGGCGACCCACCCACGCGGCGCGCACGCCGCCCGTCGGCACGCTTAGCAACGTCGAAGAGGCGCCGCGCGAGAGCGGCGTGACGATGAGCGAAAATCCAAATCCGATCCCCCAAATCCGATCCAGCGTGGCTTTCGCGCTGCGGTCGCCCGGTGTCAATCTGCCCGGACGCCGCGACGGTCGCGTGCGGCCGCGCGGAAACCTCAGGGCTGCGGACCGCGCGTCGCGCGATAGAGCACCCAGGTCGGGGCGAGCGCGGCGATGAAGATCAGCGTGACGACGAGGAATCCGTCGCGGAACGCCAGCGTATTGGCCTGGAGGACGATCGTCTGGCCGAGGAAGTCGAGCGCGGCCGGCATCTGCTGGAAATCCGGCAGCCCGGCGGTCTTCATCACGTCGACGAAGCGGTTGAGGAACTGCATCGTCGCCGCGTTGTCGCTCGTCTGCGACGCGGTGAAGGCGTCGGCATGCAGCAGCGTCCGGCGCTCCAGGAAGATGGCGAGCAGGTTGACGCCGAACGCGCCGCCGAGTTGACGCACGAAGTTGATCGCGCCCGATCCCTGGGCGAGGAGCTCGCGCGACAGCACGCGCAGCGAACCCGTCGTGAGCGACGGGAAGATGAGCCCCATCCCGATCCGCGACACCGCGGTCCATCCCGCCAGGGTCTCGAAGGAGGTGTCGATGTCGATCCAGTAGATCGGCAGAGTCGAGAGCGCGAAGACCGCCAGGCCGATCGCGATCGGAATGCCGGGCGGCACCCGGTCCGACAGCCGCCCCGCCAGCGGAAAGATGAAGACGAGCACGATGCCGGCCGGCATCAGCAGCAGCCCGGCCTGCGTCGGCGTGAGACCCTGGATCGTCTGCACGAAGAGCGGCAGGAGGTAGAGCGAGCCGAAGAGCCCCGCACCCATGACGAAGCTCACGACGCTCGCGGCCGAGAACGGCAGCACCGCGAACAGGCGCATGTCGAGGATCGGCTTCACTGTCCTGATCTCCCACCACACGAAGGCGACGATGGCGGCGAGCGACAGCGCGAATTGCAGCAGGATCGTGTCGGACGTCCAGCCATGGCGCTGCGCGTTGGTGAGGGCGCTGAGGACGAGGCCGAGGAAGGCGCAGAGCAGCACGAGCCCGAGCCAGTCGAAGCCCGGTCGCGGGCCGTCCTGAATCCGCCCGGGCAGGAAGACGTTGGACAGCGCGATGCCAATGGCGGCGAAGGGCACGCCGAGGAAGAAGACATAGCGCCAGTTGAAGGCATCGATCAGCACGCCGCCGATCCACGGCCCAAGCGCGGGGGCGAGCACGACGCCGACGCCGAAGATCCCCATCGCGGTGCCGCGTTGATGCGCGGGAAACACGCGGAACATCAGCACCATCGCGAGCGGCTGCACGATTCCGGTGGCCGAACCCTGGATCACGCGCGCGAGCGTCAGGACGACCTCGTTGGGTGCCAACGCGCCGAGCACCGAGCCGACGGCGAAGATCGCCAGCGCCGCGCTCACGCTCGCGCGCAGGCCGAAGGCCCGGTCCGCCCAATCGGCCAGCAGCATCGCCGCCGTCATCGCGGCGAGGAAGCCGGTCGAGATCCACTGCGCGTCGATCTGGCCGATCCCGAACGCGCCCATGACGCCGGGGATCGCGACGTTGACGATCGTGGTCGACAGCACGACTGCGATCGCCGAGATCATCGCCGTCGCGGTGGCGAGCCATCGGTAGGCGGGGCCGTAGCGGTCGAAGAGTTCCTCAATCGAGGACATCGACGCTGACCTCGACCATCATCCCCGGTCGCAGCAGCAGGTCCCGCTGCTCGACCGCGATGCGCACCGGCAGGCGCTGCGTGACCTTGGTGAAGTTGCCGCTCGGGTTCGGGCTCGGGAGCAACGCGAACTGGCTGGTCGCGGCGTGGCCGAGCCGCACGATCTTTCCCTCGAGCTTGAGATCGGGATAGGCGTCGATGCTGATCGACGCCCGAGCGCCGAGCTTGAGCCGGCGAAAATCGGTCTCCTTCACGTTGGCGTCGACCCAGACGCTGCGCGGATCATGGTAGATGAGCAGCCGCGTTCCCGGCGAGACGTACTCGCCGGGATCGACGAAGGTCGCATCGACCACGCCGGCCACGGCCGCATCGATGTCGCGCTTGGTCAGCTCGATGCGCTTGTGGTCGAGCTGCGCGGCGAGCCCGGTGAGCTGCGCCTCGAGCGTAACGAGCTGATGCCCCAGCACCGCGATCTGCGCCACCTCCGCCTGGATCACCGCGCGATTGGCGCGCGCGAGTTCGATTCCCGCGGCGGTCGATAGCTCCTGCTGCCGCGCCAGCCGCAGGCCGGCCTGCGCGTCCTCAAAGCTCTGGGTCGACATCACGGACCGGCCCGCCAGCGCGCTGATCCGCGCGAACTGGCTGCGCGCCTTCTCCAGCGAGGCCTTGCTGGCCTCGTGCGCCGCGGCCGCCGCCGCCATCTGGGCGCTCGCCGCCTCGAGACGGCTCGCAACCTGCACGCGGATCATGTCCTGCTGCGCGATAAGCTGGCTGCGCTGCGAGCGGATTCCCGCGGCCTGCGCCTCCAGGATCTGGACCTCGAGCCGCGCCTGCTCGCGGTCGATCCGCACGAGGGGCGCGCCCTGCTCGACGACGTCGCCGGCGACGACCGCGACGCGCGTGACGCGGCCGCTGACCTCGCTGCTCACCGTGATCAGGTCGCCGCCGATGCGGGCGTCGTCGATGAACACATGCGTCCAGCGGCCGATCAGCCATTTGCCGGCCAGGGCGAGCATGACGGCCACCAGGAGCGCGAGGACGGCGAGATGCGCGGGCCGCAGCCGGCGGCGCGGGCCGAGCCTCGGCGGCGAAACTGCGGGCGCGGCTGCGGGCGGCGCTCCGGTTCTCTGCCGGTCGGCGGAGGTTGTCGTCACGTCACTTGCCTTCCAGCCTACCCGCGATCGTGCGGAGCACGCGATGCGCGGTCTCGAGATCGTCGGTCCCGATGTCCGCCAGAAGCTCAGCGCGCAGCTGGTTGGAGATCGTGGTGATCTTCCGCAGCGTCGGCTGCGCCTTGCGCGTCAGATGGATGCGCTTCACGCGGCGATCGCCGTCGCCGCTCTTGCGCGCGATCAGCCCCTGCCGCTCCAGCGCGTCGAGCAGCCGCACCAGCGTCGGGCCCTGGATCCCGATCTGATCCGCGAGGTCGCGCTGCGCGATCGGTCCGAGCAGCGACAGGCGCAGGAGCGCGATCCAGCGCGCCTCGCTGAGGCCCGTGTGCTTGAGGCGGGCGTTCAGCCGCGTGCGCCACTTCCGGCTCACCTGCCCGATCTGCAGTCCGAATCTGATCCCGAGATCCATCCCGCCGCGCCGCTTGGTTAGACACCTATTTGATAGCTAGCTATCAAATACCCCGCAGGCAGACCGGGCGCAAGACGGCCGCCGACCCGACGACGTGAATGTCACGGGGCCGCGCCTGAGAATTCGGAACCAGGCAACCAGATCGGCGACAATGGATCTCGCGAGATTCACCGCACGCAGGAGTTCTGCGACTCACCACCCCGCTCGCGCATGCCGCGCATGTCGCCGTGACTTCGTTGGATGCAGCAAGCCTCACCTCAGACTGAGATCAGTCAAGCTGGAACCCGCCCCGTGTTGAAAACAAACCTGGGGCGGTTTCCTCTTGGAAAATAGGGGACGTACCCGCGGGTAACGTCCCCTATTTTCCTCGAACCGCAGTGAGAAGTGAAGTTCAAGGGACCTCCCCGCCATCGCGCTGCCGCGCGCTGCCGCCCCTCCTACCGCTGCGCGGCAGGAGGGGATGAGTTGAGCAAATCCGATCCAGCGTGGCTTTCGCGCTGCGGCCGCCCGGCGCCAGTCGTAAGTCAGCTAATCGACCGGGGATGCAGCCAGAGCTACCAGCAGCGCTCGGAAGCGAAATAGGCTCCGTCCCAGCTTCCGCTGCGCGACGATCCATGACTATCGTTGCGACGACAGAGGGGGCGCCGTGATCAAGTCTGATGTTTCGACGATCTGGACCGAGATCGACTTAGACAAGGTGGGCAAGCAGGTCGGCCGGCTGCATCTGCCATACTCGGTGACGCGCTCGGCCTATGGCCATATCGACATCCCGCTCGCCGTCATCCGTAACGGCAATGGGCCCACCGTACTGCTGATGGCCGGCAACCACGGCGACGAATACGAGGGGCAGGTGACGATGGTGCGCCTGATCCGCGACCTCGAGGCCGCCGACATTCAGGGCCGCGTCATCATCATGCCGGCGGCGAACCTGCCGGCGGCGATGGCGGGCGCGCGGGTGTCGCCGCTCGACGCCGGCAATCTCAATCGCGCGTTTCCCGGCGCGCCCGGCGCCACGCCGACTTGGCAGATCGCGCACTACATCGACTCTGTCCTGGTGCCGAAATGCGACGCGTGGCTCGACCTGCATTCGGGCGGCGGCTCGCTCGACTATCTGCCCTTCGCGGCCTTCTATCGGACTGGCGAGGACGCGGCGCTCGACGCCAAGGCCGAGGCGATCACGCGCGCCTTCGGGGCGCCGCGCAGCGTATGCGTGACCGCACCGCCCGATGATCGCCTCGCTGCGGCCTCGGGTCATCGCCGCAAGATCCCGTATCTCGGCGGCGAGTATGGCGGCACGGGCTCGGTGAATTCGGACGGCGTGTCGATCACCCACCAGGGGAGCTTGCGCGTGCTCGCGCATCTCGGCGTGCTGGTCACCAAACGCTTCGCCCTCGAGCCGCCGGACCAGACTCGGATGATGGAGCTCGGCGGCCACGACTACTACACGCATGCGCCGGAGCCCGGGCTGTTCGAGCCCGCGAGCCGGCTCGGCGACACGGTGAAGGCGGGCCAGCTCTGCGGCACCGTGCACTTCGTCGACAACCCCGAGCGGCCGGGCGTGCCCGTGCAGTTCAAGCGCGACGGCGTCGTCGTCTGCAAGCGCCATTTCGGACGCGTCGAGCCCGGCGACTGCGTCGCGCATCTCGCGACGGACGCGGGAAAATAGGGGACGTACCCGGGGGTACGCCCCCTATTTTCCGCGTCCCCTATTTTCCGACAGAAGGGCCAGTTGCGCCGTAGGTTTGACGAAACGAGTGAGGGAGAAGCCATCATGCCCACGCGCATCGAATCAAAGCTGGCATCATTTATCGCGGCCGCGCTGCTCGCCTGGTCGGCGCACGCGGCCGATCTGCGACTCGCGATCGAGACCGAGCCGGCGATCGATCCGCATTTTCTCTTCGCCACGACCAACACGGCGGTGTCCCGCCACATTTTCGATGCGCTCGTCGATCGCGACGAGGATCTGCAGCCCCGCCCGGGCCTCGCGGAATCGTGGCGGCTCGTCGATCCCCTGACCTGGGAATTCAGGCTGCGCGCCGGCGTGTCGTTCCACGATGGCTCGCCGTTCACCGCCGAGGACGTCGTCTTCTCCCTCGCGCGCATCCCAGCGATCCCGAACAACCCGAATCCCTACACGCCGCTGACACGGTCGATCGACAAGGTGGAGGCGGTGGACCCGCTGCTGGTGCGCATCCGCACCAAGTTCCCCGATGCGATTCTTCCCAACCAGCTTGCCGGGGTCTTCATCGTCTCGCGCAACGCGGCACGCGACGCCCTGCCCGCGGATTTCCGCTCGGGCAAGGCAGCGATCGGTACGGGGCCCTATCGCTTCGTCGCCTGGAAGCCCGGTGATCGCCTGGAGCTCGCCCGCAACGACGCCTATTGGGGCGGCGCGCAACCCTGGGAGCGCGTGAGCCTGCGCGTCATCGCCAACGACGCGGCGCGCACAGTGAGTTTGCGCAGCGGTGAGATCGACGTCGTGGGCAATCTCAACCCGGCGCATGCCGAAACGCTCGGCAAGGATCCGGCGATCCGGCTGTTCAAGCGGCCATCCGATCGCGTCATCTATCTGATCCTCGACGTCGCGCGCGATGTGACGCCGCTGGCGACGGATCGTGCCGGGCAGCCGCTTGCAAGAAACCCGCTCAAGGACAGGCGCGTGCGCCAAGCGATCTCGATGGCGATCAACCGCGACGCCATCGCTGAGCGCGTGATGGACGGCTTCGCCTTGCCCGCGCATCAGCTCGTGCCGGCGGGCATCACCGGCTACGACGCCGCGATCCCGAAACTGGCCTTTGACGTGCAGGGCGCGCGCAGGCTTCTGGCCGAGGCCGGATATCCCGATGGGTTCGCGCTCACACTCAACGGTCCGAACGATCGCTATCTCAACGACGCGAAGACGCTGGAAGCGATGGGCCAGATGCTTTCACGCATCGGCCTGCAGGTGAAAATCGTCGGCGAGCCGTGGAATGTCTACTTCCCCAAGGCGCGCGTCGCCGCGAATCTCGACGGCCTGCCCTACTCGGCGATGCTCGTCGGCTGGGGCCACTCGGTCGGCGACACCTCCGGCATGCTGACGACCGTCTTGCATTCCTTCGACACGCAACGCCGCTTCGGTTCGGGCAACCGCTCGGGCTACCACAATGCCGATTTCGATCGCGCAATCCAGGACGCCGTCGCCGAGATGGACCCAGCCGCGCGGCGCCTCAAGCTGGGCGCGGTGATGGCGACGGCCATGCAGGACCTGACCACGATCCCGCTCTACAACAACTTCGTCGTGATGGCCGCCCAGGCTGGTTTCACGCTCACGCCGCGCATGGATGACGAGATGCTGGCCATGTCCGTGCGTCCAGTGCGCTAGAAGCGGATAGTTGCGCACGCGGACAATCGGCTGACAGGAGTGAGAGATGACGTTTTCTATCGTCGCGCGTGACGCGCAGAGCGGCCTCCTCGGGATCGCCCAATCGACCAACGCGCTGTCGGTGGGCGCGCGCTGTCCCGTCATTCGCGCCAATATCGGTGCCGCCTGCAGCCAGGCCTATACGGACCCTGGCCTCGGTCATCTCGCCATCGCGCTGCTTGCCCTCGGCCACTCCCCGCAGAAGGTCATCGGCGAGCTCGGAGACAGTGATCCTGATTTTGACTGGCGGCAGGTCGGCATCGTCGATCGGCACGGGCGCGCGGCGGCGCATACCGGCAAGCAGGCCCAGCATCATCAAGGCGCACTGACCGGCGACGGCTATGTCGTGATGGGAAATCTGCTGGCGACGGATCAGGTCGTGCCGGACATGGAGCGCGCCTGGCGCGACAGTGCCGGCGAATTGTTCGAGGAGCGGCTCATGCGCGTGCTCACGGCCGGGCGCGACGCCGGCGGCGATGCCCACGGGCATCGCTCGGCCTGTCTGCTGGTCTACGACACCGAGCCCTATGGACGGACCGATCTGCGCGTCGACTTCGCTCCGAAGCGGGCGGGTGAGCCGGACGCCGTCGACCTGCTGCGTCGCGCCTTCGACCACTACAAGCCGATGATCCCCTACTACAAGGCGCGCGCTCATGATCCGTCCTTGCCGGGATGGATCGACTGGCTCAAGGCCCAGGGCGTCGACTTCAAGGAATGATGGCGACCGGAAGGGCGGCGTGAACGACATCGTCGATGTGCTCATCATAGGCGCCGGTGCGTCGGGCGCCGCCGTCGCTTGGAGTCTCGCCGAAACCAAGATGCGCATCCTGTGCCTGGAGCAGGGCGACTGGGTGAAGCCGGGCGACTATCCCGCCAATGGTCGCGACTGGGAGGCGCGGCTATGGAGCGATTTCGCGCTTCATCCGAATCTGCGCGCGGCCGAGGCCGACTACCCCGTGAACGACGCCAACTCGGCGATGAAGATCGTCAACTTCAACGGTGTCGGTGGCGGCACCATTCTCTACTCGGCGCATTTTCCAAGATTCCATCCCTCGGATTTTCGCGTGCGCAGCCTGGATGGCGTCGCCGAGGATTGGCCGATCGACTATGCGACGCTGGCGCCGTTCTTCGCCGAGAACGATCGCATGATGGGCGTCGCCGGCCTCGCGGGCGATCCGTCCGGACCGAAGCGCGAACCGCCGATGCCGCCGCTGCCGCTCGGTAGGACCGGCGAGCGCTATGCGCGGAAGATGAACAAGTTCGGCTGGCACTGGTGGCCGTCCTTCACCGCGATCGCGACGACCGACTATGACGGGCGCGCCGCGTGCATCAATCTCGGCCATTGCACGCCGGGCTGCGCACAGGGCGCGAAGGCGAGCGTCGACATCACCTACTGGCCACGGGCAATCCGCGCCGGCGTGGAATTGCGCACGCGTTGCCGCGTGCGGGAGATCACCACCAATGCGCAGGGCATGGCGTCCGGCGCGATCTACTACGACGCGAACGGCGTGGGCACGCCGCGCATCCTGCTCAACTCCGCCTCGTCGCGCTTTCCGGATGGCCTCGCCCATTCCAGCGGCCTCGTCGGCAAGAACCTGATGCTGCATCCCTGGCCGCAGGTTCTGGGCTATGTCGACGACGAACTCGACGGCGATCACGGCCCGATGATGGTCCTCTGCAGCAAGCAGTTCTACGAGACCGATCCGGCGCGCGACTTTCTGCGCAGCTACATGCTGGCGCTGACCCGCGTCACCGGTCCCGTGAATGAGGCCGTGACCAGTGCGGCGGCCGGCCGGCTGCCCTGGGGCGCGGCGCATCATCGCGTCTTCCGTCGCTTGAACCGGCACCGGCTGGTGATCGGGATCGGCTGCGAGGATCTCCCGGAAGTGCACAACCAGGTGACTCTCGATCCCGACCTCGAGGACAGCAACGGCATTCCCGCGCCGCGGATCGACTACACGATCAGCGAGAACAGCCGGCGCATGATGGATCACGCCATCGCACGCGCCGAGGAGATCCTCGAGACGGCGGGCGCGTCGAACATCTTCACGTCGCGCACGGTCCTGAACACGCCCGGGCATCTCCTGGGCACCGCCCGCATGGGCGACGATCCCGCGCGCTCCGTGGTCAACGCCTGGGGCCGCAGCCACGACGTTAAGAATCTCTTCATCGTCGATGGCAGCATTTTGGGCACGTCGGGCGGCGTCAATCCGACCGCGACGATCCAGGCGCTGGCGCTCTATATCGCGGACCAGATGAAGCGACGCCTCGCGAATTTGTTCGATTGAGGAAGCGATGGACAGCGACGCCCTGACCGATAACGAGATCGACGATCTGCGCTGCGTCGCCGGACTGATGGTGCCGGCGAGCGACGAATACGGTGTGCCCGGCGCGGACGACGCCATCATCTTCACCGACATTCTCGGGAGCCTGGGCCGCGACGTCGCTGCGGTGCAGACGGCATTGGCGGCGCTGACGCTTGTCGCCGACGCGCGCATCGCGCGCATCGAATTTCCGCAGCGTGAGGCGATCGCCGCCGCCTATCGCGGCGCCGGAGGTCCCGGGCCGGCGACGCTCGAGCGCGTCATCCTGCGCTGCTACTACCGCGACGATCGCGTGGTCCGCGCGCTCGGCGACGAGCCGCAGCCGCCTTTGCCGCGGGGACGAACCGTGGAACAAGGTGACTGGTCGCTGCTGGACCCGGTGCGGCGTCGCGCGCCGATGTGGCGTGACACGCCGATCAAGTGAAGTCTCGTCGGCGGCCATCGACAGGATCAGCGACTGGGATCCAGCCGCCGAACCGACCGACGCGATGTGATCGAGATTCTCGGCCGTCGGCTGAGCGATCACATGGCGTGCGAAGAGCGCCGGGTCGGGAGCGGGATCATGACGCCCATGCCGCTGCAGCACGTGGCGCACCACGACGAAGGCGCGATCATCGCTCTCGATCCCCACCACGAAGCGTTCCGGATCGATCCCGACGTAGGACGTGCGGGACCCCGTGGCGCAGGCTTCCAACGGCAGAGTGATGACGGGCGACGACATGTCGGCCGTCAGGCGCTGGAACGAGCAGTGGCCACGATCACCTTGAGGCTCCCGTCGCGCAGCCACCGGCAATCCGCTACGGTCAGCGCCCACACGGGCGGCGCCGCATGATTTCGGCCAGCCGCCGCAGACCGACTCGAGAGGACTCGCCATGACGACGAACATCTTCCGCGGGACGATCCCGGCCCTGATGACGCCTTGCCGTGCGGATCGCACGCCCGATTTCGACGCGCTGACGCGTACGGCGCGGCGACTGATCGACACGGGCATGTCGGCGGTCGTCTATTGCGGTTCGATGGGCGACTGGCCGCTGCTCACCGACGAGCAGCGCATGCAGGGCGTCGAGGCGCTGGTGCGCGCGGGCATCCCCGTCGTCGTCGGTACCGGCGCACAGAACCCCGCGCGCGCGGCCGCCCTCGCCGCCCATGCGAAGAAGTCCGGCGCCAAGGGGCTGATGATCATCCCGCGCGTGCTCTCCCGCGGCACCTCGGCCGCGGCCCAGCGCGCGCATTTCGCGGGCATCCTCGAGGCCGCGATCGACCTGCCATCGGTCATCTACAACAGCCCCTATTACGGCTTCGAGACGCGCGCCGAGCTGTTCTTCGACCTGCACCGCACCTATGCGCATCTCGTCGGGTTCAAGGAGTTCGGCGGCGCCAAGTCGCTGACCTACGCGGCCGAGAACATCACCGGCGGCTCGAGCAAGCTGACGCTGATGGTCGGCGTCGACACGCAGGTGTTCCACGGCTTCGTCAATTGCGGCGCGCAGGGCGCGATCACCGGCGTCGGCAACGCGCTGCCCAAGCACGCGCTGCAACTCGTGTCGCTCTGCGAGAAGGCGGCGGCCGGCGACATGCTCGCGCGGCGGCGGGCGCAGGAACTCGACGAGGCGCTCTCGGTTCTGTCGGGCTTCGATGAGGGCCCCGACCTCGTCCTCTACTACAAGCACATGATGGTGCTGGAAGGCGCCCCGGAATACCGGCTTCACTTCAACGCCTCGGACGAACTCAGCGCGAGCCAGAAGCACCATTGCGCGACGCAGCTGGCGCAGTTCAAACACTGGTATGCGGAGTGGTCGACGACGGTGAACTAGCGCGCGGCCTTGGCTTCGATGCTCATCGCATCGGAACTCGCGTGCCCGCAACGTGATGAGCCCGGCTTCGCCGAGTGTCCGAATCCGCTCGAGCACCCGCAGGCGCGTGGCGGTCGTGGTTCTTGGACTGATCGGGCTCGCAGCCTCGATCGTCGCCACGGCGATCATTCTGCTCGCCACGATCGATCTGCGGCCGTGGATCGAGCGCTACGCGACGCAGACGCTCGACCATCGGCTGACCATCGGCGCGTTGCGGATCCGATGGGGCAATCCCCTGTCGCTCGAGATCACGGACCTGCGATTGGCGAATGCCGCCTGGAGCACCAGCGCGGACATGGTCCGCATCGAGAGAATCGTCGCCGAGATCGATCTGCTCTCGCTCGTCAGAGGCGTCTGGCGGTTCGAGCGGCTCGACGTCACAAAGCCGGAGATCGTCCTCCAACGCGATGCCACTGGCACTGGCAATTGGCGTTTCAGCGCCGCTGCATCGCCTAGGGATCGCCGGATCGCGCCGAACAAGCGCGCGGGATCGCCCGTGCTGATCGATTTCAGACTGCGTCGTGGTGAACTGACCTATCGCACCTCCAGCGGCGCCGTACTGCGCATAGATCTCCAGGACATGACGATCCGATCCGCCGGCGACGACACACCGGTGAGTATCCGGGTCGATGGCGCTTACAACGGCACGCCGGTTCGGTTGAGCGCCGAGACGCAATCATTCTCCGTTCTGCGCAATGCATCGATACCATTCGGCTTGGAAGCGTCGGCCTCGACACCCACGGCCGACATCGAGTTCAGTGGAACCATGATGCATCCCCTGGACTTCGACGGCGTGCAGGGGTCGATGCGGATCGATGCGCGTGATCTCGGCGATCTCTTGAACTTGCTCGGGGCGGGCATCCAGGCGGATCTGCCGATCCTTCTCACAGGCGCTTTCAGCAGGACCGGCGTTCATTGGCAGCTCTCCGACGCCAAGGGAGAACTTGCGAAGGACGCATTCGAAGGCAGCCTGACTCTGGATGAGGGCGGCCGCGGCGAACCCGATGAGGTCGGCATCGCCGCAAGTTTCGCTCGGCTCGATCTCACGCCGATCCTTGCCGACGACGCCATGGCAAAGAACCGCAAGGGTCGCGCGGCCCCCGCCCCGGTTCACGGGGCGCTGTCGCTGGAATTGGAAGCGAAGCGCGGCACCAACTTCGATGCGCAACTCGTCGCGAGCGCGGTTGCATATCGAGCGATGCGCCTCAGTGATTTCCGTGCGCGTGGCCGTCTGGCCTCCGATCAGGCTTCGATCAGCCAGATGAGCTTCTCCTTTGCGGGCGGCGCGGTCGAGGCATCGGGATCGGTGCGGCGCGGAGCTCCGGGTAGCCGTGTCACCGCGAACGCATCGATTTCGGGGGCGGAGTCGAGCCAGATCGCCAAGATGCTCGGCGCCGAGGCCGGTCAGATCGCTGGGAAGCTCACTGGCCGCGCCACGCTGGCGATGACCGGTATGACGATCGATGACGCGCTCAAAGCAAGCCATGCAGGCGCCGTTCTGGTCATGAAGGATGGCCGCATCGCACACGCGCTGCTCGAAAAGCTGTCCGCCGATTTGCGTTCGCTGTTCCGAAAGGACGAGCGCCTTGCGCGGATCTCCTGCCTGCTCGGCGTCATCGACATGCGGGATGGACGAGGCGTCATCTCGCAACTCCGGCTGCAGACGCCGGCGACGATCCTACTCGGCGGCGGGCAGGTGGATTTCTTGCGGCAGCGGCTCGACCTGACGATCAAGAGCGTGGCCGCCACGACGAGCTTCTTCGCGCTGGACATTCCGCTGCGTATCAGCGGTCGCTTCACGCAGCTGAGCGTCGAGCCGGTTGTCGGATCCTCCGCGCGATGGCTGGACGCGCGCACCAGGCAATCCTCGACGCACGACATGCCGCCCGATCTGCGGCAATTGATCGAGAGCAGCGCCTGTCCGCGTTGAGCCATGTCTTTGGATGACGTGCCATCACCTCACCCGGCACTTGCGCGCCTGCCATTTGCCGCATCTGAGAGCGGCACGGACGGGTCACGCCGATCGCGCCGTCAGTCCGCGGCCGATTTCTGCGCCACGATGCGCCCGTCGACGACTTCGATGATGCGGTGGCATCGCCGCGCCAGATCCATGTTGTGGGTCACGATCAGGAACGTGGTGCCATTGGCGGCGTTGACTGCCTTCATCAACTCGAGAACCGTGTCGGCGGATTTCGTATCCAGATTCCCGGTCGGTTCATCGGCGAGGATCAGGGCTGGGTTCATGGCCAGCGCGCGCGCGATGGCGACGCGCTGCTGCTGGCCGCCGGACATGTTGTTGGCGAGGTTGTTCTCCCATTGCTGCAGCCCGAGCTGGGCGAGCAGATCGCGTGCGCGCTTCTCCATCTCGTCGGTGGGAAAATCATGCTCGACGAGCAAGGGCATCATGACGTTCTCGAGCGCCGTGAATGCCGAGATCAGATAGTGATGTTGGAAGACGAACCCGATGCGCTGGCCGCGCAGATTCGTGATCGCCGTATCGTCCAGCGAGCCCGTTTCCTGATCGCCGATGAACAGCCGCCCCTTCGTCGCCCGATCGAGCAGGCCCATGATGTTGAGGAGTGTGCTCTTGCCCGACCCCGAGGGACCGATCAGCGCGACGAATTCACCCTGATTCAGCACGAGGTCGATGTCATGCAGGACCTCGATCTCGATCGGCGTCCCGATGTTGTAGGATTTGCACACCGCCTCGAGACGCAGGACTTCGCGCGTTTCAACCACGGATCGCCACGACCGGATCGAGCCGCGCGGCTCTGAGGGCAGGCACCGCCGCCGCGACGACGCCGGTGACGGCCGCGAGCAGGACGGCGACAACGAACAGCGACGGTTCGATGACCAGGGGAAAGATCTCCGTGCCATCGGCCTGGCGCATGTAGGCGTGCCAGACCGTGACGGCGCCGCCGCCGGCCGCGGCGCCGATGATCGATCCCGCGAAGCCGAGCAGACCGCCCTGCAGCAAGAACACGCGCAGGATCTGCCCTTGCGATGCACCCATCGCGCGCAGAATCCCGATGTCCTGTGACCGCTGGATGACGGACACCACGAGAACGCTGGCGATGCCGAACGCGACGGACAGGCCGACGAAGACGCGGATGAGCGTGTTCGAGTTCTGCTGCGCCCGGACAGCGGTGAAGAACTGCGCATTGGTCGTGATCCAGGAATCGGCTTTGACCCCCGTCACGGCGGCCACGGCCAGCGCGATCGTCTCAGCCGCGTAGATGTCGTGAACGGAGAGATCGATGTTCGTCACGCCGCCGACGAGATTCAACAGCGCCTGCGCCGTCCGCAGCGCCACGAAGGTCGACCGCTCGTTGGCGCCCTTGTTGCCGAGATCGAAGATGCCGGTGATGGTGAGAACGCGCGACGCGCCACTGGCCGCCGACACGATGATCTTGTCGCCCAGCGTCACCCCCAAATTCTTGGCAAGCTCGGTGCCGATCAGGATGTCCTCCGTCAGCATGCGCGTGTGGCCGGCCACGAGATAGTCGGGCAAACGCACGATCTCGAAGTAGAACTCCGGATCGATGCCCATCATCGTGATCGACCGGCTGGCGGCGCCACGCACGGCGAAAGCGGAGCCGACCATCGTCGGCGACACGGTCACGATCTCCGGCCATGTCCGCAGCGTGTCCCGGATCTTCTGCCATTGGTCGATCGAGCGGATGCGCTGCGCCGGGCGCTGGATCATCGGTGCGATGATGCGATCCGGCGAAGACAGCCGCAGCGAGCGCGCCTCCTCGTCGGGCGCGGTGAGCTGGATATGCGGCTGGGAGGTGAGCACGCGCTTGATGAAATTCGCCTGCAGACTTGTCAGCAGCGCCGACATGAAGACGATGACCGCGACGCCCATCGCCACGGCGGTGATGATGAACATCGTCTGCATCCGGCCCTCCCGGAGGAAGCGAAGGGCCGTGATCCATTCGAAGGGTGTACGGCGATTCACGGCGCCGGACCTCGCATGGCTTGCGCCCGGAGCCGCGCGCCTTCCTTGATCGTCGACGTCGCCGGCGTGACGAGATCACCTTCGTTCAAGCCCTGGAGGATCTCCGCCTTGCCGGCGCTAACGAGGCCGATCGTGACCGGTTGGCGCCGCGCATGCGCACCATCGATCTTCATGACCCAAGGCTTGCCGCTGGACATGCCGCGCAGACTGGCGGCCGGCGCGATCAGCGCACCGACGCGCCTGGCCACTTCGATATCCACCGACACCGTCATGTCCTGACGCAGATAGGACGGTGGATTGGGCACGCGCAGCTTCACCTCGACCGACGCGCGCTGCAGATCGACGCCCGGATTGATGTAGGTGAGTTCGGCCGCGAAGACCTCCTTGGCGAAGGCATCGGCCGACGCGAGCGCAGTCTGGCCGATCGCGATGAAGCCCAGATTCTTCTCGTCGATCTGCACCACGAGTTGCGTGTCCCCCAGGGGCGAAAGCCTCATCAGCACGTTGGACGGCTGCACGACATTGCCACGCTCCACATCGCGCCAGATCAGCACGCCATCGCGCGGCGCGGTGATGACGGTGTTGCCGAGGCGCGCCTGCGCGGTGGCCAAACTGGCTCGCGTCTGCTTGAGCTGCGTTTCCGCCATCACGAAATCGCTGCCGCCGGATCCGTTGGTGAATACCTGGAGTGTCGCGTTGCGCACCTGCGCCTGCGCGATGTCCCGCACCCTTGTGGCGTCATCGAGGGCGGACCGCGTCCCGTACCCATCACCCGCAAGCTTCGCGGCACGCTCATGGGTCAGCAGCGCGTTGGTGAGCGTCGCCTGCGCTTCGCGCAGCGTCTCTTCGGCCGATGGCAGGGTCAGCTCACGGATCTGGCGCAGACGCGCTTCGGCTTGAGCGACCGCACCCTCCGCTTGAACCACCGCGGCGCGTGTTTCGCGATCATCGAGCCGGATCAGCACGTCGCCGGCCTTGACGCTCTGTCCTTCGGCGACGGGAATGTCCACGACGATCCCCGTGATCGAGCTGCCGACATTGACGCGAAACGGCCCCTCGACGTGACCGCTCGCCACGACGCTCTGCACGAACTCGGCCCGCGCGACGGCATCGGCGGCGACCACCGGCCCGAGCACGAGCGGCGTTGCGAAATACCAGGCGGCCAGGAGCGCCAGGAGCAGCAACGGCCCCTTGAAGCGCCAAGTCCAGAGCATCCCGAGCACCGCGCGTCGCTTCTTCTGTTGTGGCGGCGCCGGCTTGACGTTGTTGGAAGTCGCGTCGCCGGAAGACATCAACGTGCACTCATCCTCGGGTTGCCCGGTGTTGCACTCAAGTCACGGCGACCGCCGCGCGATACCGGGGGATCGCCGCGACGAAGAATAGCGCGCCGACGACGACACTCGCCGCGACTTCTCGCCACACGATGTCGGGCGGGCTTGCATCGGATCGCGGCCGCCAGGTGCTTGTTGAGGAGTTCCACGCATTGCGCCCAATTGTTCTCTGACAACGCAGTGTGTGTTGGATGCATGCGCGTATCTCCTGGTGATCGTGATCGCGCGCTCGCTCTTCGACTATCGCGACGATAGCTGGGCGTCGATCGTCCTGAGCAGGTTCGGAAACTACGCACACCCTGGTGACACCGAGCAATTCGTCCTGATCCGACCGAGAAGCATGGAATCTGGGAGCCGTTGCGGCTTTCAATCATTTCTGCCTCGAGGCAATCGGCATGAACCGACTCACGATCCGCCACTATTCGAGCTTCACCTACGCGGCGCCCGTGACTCTCGGGGCGCATCGCCTGATGCTGCGCCCTCGGCAACTCGGTGGCGATCGCCAGCTTCGATCGGCCAACGGCACAACTCGACGACTTCACGGCGGATCTGGGTCCGGAGGCCTGACGCGCGCCGACCACAAACGCATCGCCCCCGCGGCCCATGAACCGGTATCCCGACGAACCATCACCCTGCCGATTCGGCGGGGCGTCCTGCCGCGCGGTCCGCCTGTTTGCTCCGTGGCGAGCGTTGGCCGCGCTCGTGCTGAAGCGGAACCAGGCCACGTATAGCGCGTTGACAGTTCATTCAGATCAATCAGGAGAAACCCGATGGCTCATGTCACACGTATCGCGCTCGCTTCGTTGTTGGCGTTCGGCGTTGCGGCTTGCGGCAACACCACGGGTGACCGTGCGATTTCGGGAGGCGCGATCGGCGCCGGCGCAGGCGCCGCGATTGGGGCGATCACAGGCGGCAGCGCTATCGGCGGCGCGCTGCTTGGTGGCGCGGCAGGCGCAGCGACAGGCGCGCTGACGAAAGAGAAGGATATAAACATCGGTAAACCAGTTTGGCGTTGACGTCACACGACGTCGACGTCGCGAGTTTCCACAGATCCTTCATCGAGGCCGGCAGGCGCGCGATGCATTCCTGACCGGCTTCTGCGCCAAGCTCAGCGACTGGAATCGAATGGAGGGGCGACTGGTCGTTGCCTGTTTCGCGAGTTGACTTTCAAGCCTGTCATCAAAGACTCCACGCTCGCTGCCGAGCCCGTGCTCAGGCTTTCCAACCTCCGCGACGTAGCCGTCATCGGGTTCGTCGGCGATCACGATTTGTCGCCATTTATCGCCGGCCACCGAGATCGATCTGCCGGAATGATGACACCGACAGGGAACTCTCCGCGTGGTTTCGCGTTCGAGACATTGAGCCCAACCTCAGGAGATCCATTCATGAAGCAGGCGATGATTGCCCTTGGCCTCGTCTTGGCTGGTTGCACTGGTGGGATGAACGTCGAGTCCGCGACGACGGACGCCGTGACCATCCATTACATGGAAGGCCGCAAGGATGCGGCCGATGCGGAAGCCGCCAAGCAATGCTCCGCCTTCGGCAAGCGTGCGAAATTCCGCAATACCCACGACGAGTCCAACAAGAAATGGGCGGTCTACGATTGCGTCGTCTGACAAGGCGTACCGCGATCCCGCCGAGCGGATCGTCTGGACTCGCGGCGCGGATCAAGGCGCGATTGCCGCGGCGTAGTTCGCGGCGCGGCGCCGCCGCGGCGCAACGTGACGCGCTGCTATCCCGGCGCGTTCCCGAGACGCTCCTTGGCTTCATCCGGCTGTCGAGCGGCTGGCATCAGCTCTGGCTGCTGATCGTCTCGACTCTCGTTTTCCTGATGAGCACCGCGCCGCTGGAGATCCAGCGGCGGTTGATCAATGACGCACTGCGCGGCCACGACTATCACCCGATCCTGCTGCTCGCCGGACTCTATGCCGCACTCGCTCTCGGTGAAGGGGTCCTGAAGCTGGTGATGAACATGTATCGGGCGTGGATTTCCGAGCACGCGGTCCGGTCCTTGAGACGCAGCATCGACGCGCTACTGGACAGCCGCTCCACGCACCAGGGTGAGGCCGATCAGACGGGCATCGGCGCGTCGATGATCCTGGCGGAAGCGGAGCCGATCGGCGGCTTCGTCGGCAGCAGCGTCTCCGAGCCGCTCCTGCAGGCGGGCATCCTGTGCTCCGTCCTGATCTACATGATCTATCTGCATCCGATGATGGCCGTGGTCGCCGTGGCGGTCTTCTCGCCCCAGATGATCTTTGTGCCGCTCGTCCAGCGCGCGATCAATTCTCGCGTTAAGCAGCGGATCAAGACGCTGCGCAAGGTCAGCATCGCGGTGACGACCGAGACGGTCGACGAAGCGCCTCAGGTCCAACGCCGACGCATCGACCGCGTGCTGGACCTCAACCTGGGCATCTTCCAGCTCAAATTCTCGTCGACGTTCGCGATGAATCTGCTGACGCATCTCGGGATCGCCGGCGTGCTCGCCCTGGGCGGCTGGTACGTCGTCCAGGGGGAGACCGAGATCGGCACCGTCGTGGCGTTCGTCTCGGGCTTGGCGAAGATCACCGATCCATGGCGCGATCTCGTCGCCTGGTATAGGGACATGCACGTGGCGCGCGCCAAATACGCCCTGTTGTCCACGGCGGTCCACGACATGCTGACAGGATCGCAGGAAGCGGCGGAGTGACATCGCCGACAACAGGCTCATGCTCACCGTCGAGGATGATGGCGTCGGCCTCGGCAACGCCCTGGCGACGAATGGTTCGGGGCTTGGTCGAAGAGTGATAGACGCGATGGCGATCAGGCTCGATGCTCGTGACCGCTGACCAACGAAACTTATCCGTCAGCGCGTGCTGCCACCTCTCCTATTCGCGACGCGAACAGGAGAGGACGCTCATATGCAGCAACACAATCTTCATTACAACGTGACGACGTGGCGTTTCGGAATGCTCAGCCGGCAGGAGAGATCGCCGGAATCCCATTGAAGCTGCACTAGACCTTCGAGCTGGGTTTCGATCATCGCGCGCACGATCCCGAAACCGAAGCTCTCGGGACCGGCTTTCGGAACTCTCGGTCCATCCCGTTCGACCCAGCCCACGACCAATGCGTCGCTCAAATCGTCGCGATGCCAATTCACGGCGATGCGCCCTTTCGGAACGGCCAGCGCGCCATGGCGCAGGGCATTGGTCGCAAGCTCGTGAAGGGTGAGCGCGATCGCCTGCGCCGCCTTCGGCACGAGCCAAACCACGGCTCCGGAGGCCGCGATGCGCGAACGGAGCAGCGGATCCAGGGCGGCGAGTTCATCACCGATGATGGAGTCCAACGGCGCCGCCTGCCAGTCATGGAGGGCGATCAGCGTATGGATCCGCGCGAGCGCGGCGACCCGGCCTTCCACGACGCGAATGAACGACGGCATATCGGGCGCGACCGAAAGGCGAAGGATCGCCTGGACGACGGCGAGCGCATTCTTGGTGCGATGGTCGACTTCGCGGACCAGCACGCGCTGCCGATCTTCGGCTCTGCGACTCTCCGTGACGTCGCGCATGACCGCCGCGAATCCGTGATCGATGCCGCTCGGTGCCGCGAGCACGGTAAGCGTCGTGATGACCGGAATGATCGCGCCATCCCTGCGCCTATGCCTGCCTTCCTCTTCGACGCGTCCGTCGCGACGCGCCATCGCGCAAAGCCGCTCCGCTGCGGCGTCCGGCGCCGCGTCGGACCCCAGCAGGATCGCGAACGATCCGCCAAGGATCTCGGCCTCCGACCACCCCGTCATCCGCTCGGCGCCATCGTTCCAGTTGATGATGCGTCCTGCGGGGTCGAGCATGAAGAGCGCATGGTCGCGGACCGCATCGATCATCAGTCGGAAGTTTTTCTCGCTCGGCCGCAGCGCCGTGTCGGCATGCTCGCCACATGGAGCCATGAATTTCCACTGATCCGTTCAGGCGCGCGTCTTTTCGCTGATCGCCAAAGACAATACGGCCATATCCCGGCCTTGCGGGCCGATTTCCGCGGCGTGCGTGATATCGAGAAGTTCGGCCAGGCGGCGGCGCGCACGATTGACGCGGCTCTTCACCGTCCCGACGGCGACCGCGCAGATTGCAGCGGCCTCATGATAGGTACACCCGAGAACCCCGACCAGCACCAGCGCCTCGCGCTGCTCGATCGGAAGCTTCGTCAAAGCGTGTCTCAGCGCAACCATCTCGAGATGACCGTGCTGTCGCGCCGGCGTCGAGAGGCGCTCGGCAAACCGGCCGTCATCGCCGATCTCGCGACCCAGCTTGCGGCGCTGCGAGCGATAGGTGTTGCGCAGGATCGTGAACAGCCACGCCCTGAGATTCGTCCCAGGCACGAAGCTGGTTCGGTGGCTCCAGGCCTTGACCAGCGTCTCCTGAACCAAGTCGTCCGCCGCGCTCAACGAACCACTCAAAGACGCGCCGAACGCCCGCAGGCGCCCGACCTCCTGCATGAGATCGGCGGAAAATGACGTGAGATCCATCATTTCTTTTGCCGTTCCTGCTCCTCAAGTCGTTGCAGGAGCAAAGTGACTCGCTCGGGGACCGGCTGTCGGACCACCTCGTCGAAGACCGCCTTGAGATGTTTTCCGATCGTCTGCTGGATCGGATCGTCGACGGCATGCGGGACTCGCTTGCGCGATGCCCGCGCCGACCCTGATTCTGTCTTTTGGTTGGTTGTCATGCCTTGCACCAATCCACCGGTTGGCCTCTCCTCGGGCGCCGCGCCTTCATGTCCATGCGCTGTCCGTCCACCGATGCAGTGCATCTCACCGCTTCAGGATAGGGCAACGCCGGCGGAACCATTTGGTTCCCTGGCGTTGAGCAGGCGTCATTTCACGGCTGATGCGAGAGGTCTCCATGCGGCTGTCCGAGCGAATCGCCCTGCACCCGCCTCATTTGCGTCGCTTCGCCCGACTCCTGAGCGGGTCTCAGTCCGGCGGCGACGCCTATGTCGCCGCCGCGATCGAGTCGATCGCCGATCATCCCACGTCATTCTCGACCGATGCCGACACGCGTGTCGCGCTGTATCGCCTGCTGATCGCACTCTGGGACAGTGTTCCGATGAACCGGTCGACCCCGACCAGCCTCGGCGCACGCCTCGCGGGGGAGAACCGGCTCGAGGCGCTCACGCCGCGCCCCCGCCAGGCCTTCCTGCTGCGCACGGTCGAGGAATTCTCGACCCTGGAGGCCGCCAATATCATGGGCGTCTCCGAGATCGAACTCGACCGCATGCTGGCGCTCGCCTGCAAGGAGATCGCGGGCGAAGTCGCCACGACCGTCCTGATCATCGAGGACGAGCCGCTGATCGCGATCGACTTTCAAAGCATCGTGGAGGCGCTGGGCCATCGCGTCGTTGGCGTCGCGCGCACGCATCGCGAAGCCGTCGCGAAAGCAGCTACCACGAAGCCCGGCCTGGTCCTGGCCGACATTCAGTTGGCCGACGGAAGCCCGGGCATCGATGCCGTCAACCAGATCCTGACCGCCCTGAGCGTTCCGGTGGTGTTCGTCACCGCGTATCCCGAGCGTCTCCTCACCGGCAAGCGCACGGCGCCGGCCTATCTCATCAACAAGCCGTTCAATCCGAATATGATCCGCGCGGTGGTCAGCCAGGCGCTGTTCTTCGAGCAGAACGCGCAGCGCCACGCGTCATGATCCGGTCTCACCGACCCCGCCGCTGAGCAGCGAACATCGCCCGACGTCGAGGATCTTGCGTTCTCGCGATCACAGCGACACGGTTCAGCCCGCCCATGGCGATCCTGCGATCGATCGGTCAGGATCAACACCAAGGTGCAGGACGCAACGGGGCTCGTGGGTGACGCAACAATCGATCGAACACTGGCTCACCGACCGGGATCTGGCCGCGCTCGTGCCGATTTTCCTGGCGCACCATATCGACGTCGATACGCTGATCGAACTCACCGAGGCCGATCTGCGCGAGCTGGGGCTGGGGATCGGCGAGCGCAAGCGGTTCTTGCGTGCTCTGCGGCAGGACACCGCAAAGCCCGACAGCGTCAAACTCGACACGCTCGCAAATACGCTCGAACGGCGGCCGATGACGGTGCTGTTTTGCGACATCATCGGGTCGTCGGAGATGACCGCCCTGCTCGACGCCGAGGACATGGTCGAAGCCTTGCGCCAGTACCGCGACGTCGTCTGCGCCGCGATCGCCCGCTACCAGGGCTTCGTCGCACGCTTCGTCGGTGACGGGATCCTCGCCTATTTCGGCTATCCCATGGCTCACGAGAACGACGCCGAACGCGCGGTCCGCGCCGCGCTGGCGATCACCGGCGACATCGGCTCGGTCGTGCTGCCGGACGGGCGGCGTATCGCCGTTCGCGTCGGCATCGCCACCGGCATGGTCGTGGTCGGCGATCTCTTCTCAGCGGGCGGCAATGACCGCGACACCGTGGTCGGCACCACGCCGAACCTGGCAGCCGCGTTGCAGAATCTCGCGCCGCCCAACGGGATCATCGTGGCGCCGACCACGCTGCGTCTGGTGCAGGGATACTTCCGCATCGAAACCCTCGGGCCGATGGCGGTGAAGGGGATAGCGACGCCGATCGAGATCTGCCGGGTCGTCGCCGAACAGCCGCTCACGACGCGGTTCCACGCGGCGCGCGGCAAGGGTGCGCGCACGCCCTTCGTCGGCCGCGCAGCCGACCTCGCCCGGCTTGGCGAATTGTGGTCCGCCGCCGTCGATGGCAAAGGTCAGGTCGCCGTCGTGGTCGCCGATCCGGGCATGGGCAAATCCAGGCTCCTCGAGGAATTCGCGGCGATCACCGAGGGCACCTGCGTTCGGCACACCGCCCTCGCCGCCTCGCCACTGGGAACGACCACGCCACTCGGGCCGCTGATCGACAACCTCGTGCAGATCGCCGATGCCGGCGACGACGACTCCCTGCCGGCCAAACGACTGCGCCTCGACGCGATCACGGCCGGCGACAGCATCGTGCGCCAGCGCGCCGTGGCCGCTTTCGCCAGCATGCTCTCGCTGCCGGAGGATTCCGCCGTCGCCGAGATGGCGCCCGACGATCGCAAGCGCTTCATCTTCGACTGCCTGATCGAGCAGTTCGACGCGCTCACCGCGCTCGGTCCGGTGCTGATCACGCTCGAGGACCTGCATTGGGTCGATCCGACGTCCCTTGCCCTGCTCGAGCGCATACGTGCCCGCGTATCCAGCCGCCGCGCGATGCTGGTCGTCACCTCACGCCGCAAGCCAGAGGTCCCGTGGCTCACCACCGGCGTCGAGGCGATCATGCTGTCGCCCCTCCCCCGCGACGCGTCGCGCACCCTCCTCGACGCTGTTGCCGGCCGCAATGCGCTGTCGGCGGACCAGATGACGGCGATCCTTGCGCGTAGCGGCGGTGTACCGCTCTTCGTCGAGGAGTTCGTCCGTGCCTTGACCGAATCCGAGCACGATGGCCGGTCGTCCGCCGATGCCGATCTGCTCGGTCGACGTATTCCCGCGACGCTGCATGAATCGCTGATGGCGCGTCTCGACGAGGCCGGTCCGGCACGACGGGTGGCGCAAGTTGCTTCGGTGATCGGCCAGCCGCTGAACGCGGCTTTGATCGAGCGGGTCAGCGGATTGGACACGACAGCCGCCGACGCGGCGATCGCGGCGCTGATCGACGCCGAAGTGCTGGAGACCCGCGGCGAGCGCCTGACCTTCCGCCATGCGCTGCTGCGCGATGTCGCCTATGACAGCATGCTTCGCGACCAGCGGCGTGATCTGCACAGGCGCACCGCCGAAGCGCTGACGACGCTGATGCCGGACTTCGTCGCGACGCAGCCCGCGACCCTCGCCCATCATTTCGTCGAGGCGGCGATGGCGCCCGAAGCGGTGCGCCAGCTCGCGCACGCGGCACGGCGCGCGCTCAGGCAATCGGCGCTGCCGGAAGCCGCCGAGCATCTCGCGCGCGGCATCGCCCTGGCCGTCACGATGCCCGACGAGCCGTCGTTGCAGGAGGCGCGCCTGGAGATGATGGGCCTGCTCGGCCCGACATTGTTCGCGCTGCGCGGCCCCGGATCGCGCGAGGTCGAGGAGCTCTATGCCGGCGCCTTCGCCTTGTGCCAGCGGCTCCAGGAGGCCCGCAGCCACTTCCCGATCTATTGGGGGTGGTGGCGCATCGCGCGCGACTTCCATGTCAAGCAGCAGCGTGCCGACGAGCTTCTCCAACGTGCCCGGCGCCGCAAGGATCCGGAACTGCTCCTGCAGGCGCATCATTGCAGCTGGGCCAGCGCCTTCAGCGCCGGCGCGCTGTGCGACTGCGCGACGCATATCGATCGCGGTCTCGAGATCTACGCTCAAGGCGATTTCCGCGACCATGCCGTGCTCTATGGCAACCATGACGCCAAGACGTGCGGCCATGGCGAACGCGCCTTCTTGATGTGGCATCGGGGTTCCCCGGCGCGCGCCTGGTCGGAACACCGCCTGGCGCTCGCTTGGGCGCGCCAGCTCGATCATCTGGGCACGCATTTCCATTTGGCCGACATGGGCCTGGTCCTCGGCTTCTATTGTCGGGATGAAGCGCAGGTGCTGGCCAACGCGGTGCGCCTGATCATCCAAGCCGAGGAGCGTGGCTTCACCGACTATCGCGCGCGTGGCCTGATCTTCAAGGGCTGGGCGCAGGCGCTTGCCGGCGAGGTGCAGGCCGGCCGCGCGTCGATCGAGGCGGGTCTTGCGCATCAGCACGACACCGGCACCTACGAGGATATGCCGCTCTACTACGCGATGCTGGCCGAGGTGCTGCTGCGCGTCGGCGAACCCGATGCCGCCGCGGCGCAATTGGCTGGCGCGCGCAAGATGCTCGAGAGCAAGGGCGTGGCGATCTGGATGCCGGAATTGCTGCGCTGGACGGGGAAGCTGCATCACGGCGCCGGAAACTCGGGCGCGGATCCGGCGCTGGCGTGCTTCAGCGCTGCCCTGATGTTGGCGGAGAGCCAGGGCAGCACGGCCCTCGCCTTGCGCGCGCGCATCGAAGCCGCGCGTACGCTGATGGCCGGCGATCGACTCACCGAGGCAAGCGACTGGCTCGATCCGGCTCTGCGCGATCATCCGGATGAGCGCGGCAACCCCGATCGCGATTCGGCCGAGGCGCTGCTGAAATCGATTCGCCAGCTGCTCGACCGCGGCGCTGGCGCGTGAGCGAATCGCGCGTCGATACGCTGCCGCCTGGGCTTGCGGCCTTCGCCGAGGACCGGAAACTGTTTCACGACGGAACGCATCGCATCACCGATCCCGAGACGACGCTGGCGCGCGTTCTCGGCTGCGCCGCCGGCATCGGGCTCACCCGGCTCGGCATGGTGACAGGCCTCGATCGCATCGGCATTCCCGTCGCCGTCGCCTATCGCCCCAATTCGCGTTCGCTCGCCACGTTCCAGGGCAAGGGAACCAGCCCAGCCGCGGCGCGGGTATCCGCCTTCATGGAAGCGTTGGAATCCTTCCATGCCGAGACGATCGACGCACCGTTGCGCTTTGCGAGCTGGAACGAGCTCGAGCCGCAGGCGCGTGCGGTCGATCCCGCTTCTCTGCCGAAGTGCCGCGCCAGCGCCTATCGCGGCGATCGCCCGATGCTTTGGATCGAGGGCCGCGACTTGACCGACGGGCGTACGCGCCTGGTGCCGTTCGAGTTGGTGAGCGCGCGCTTCACCATCGACCAGCCGCCGGGTTCCTGGTGCTTCGCCGCCTCGACCAATGGCCTCGCATCGGGAAACTCACCGCTGGAAGCGATCGCCCACGGTCTCTACGAGACGATCGAGCGCGACGCGATCGCGCTCTGGCTGCACGGCGCGCAGCCGACTTCCGCCGCACGTGCGCTCGATCCGGCAAGCATCGTCGCGCCGATGCCCCTCGACCTGTTGGATCGTTGCCGGCGCGCGGGCCTGCGCGCGGCGCTGTGGAATGCGAGTTCGGATATCGCGATGCCCGTCATCGTCTGTCTGCTGAAAAGCGAGAGCGAAGGCGTCGTCGACATGGGATCGGGATGTCACGCCGATCGCGAAATCGCCCTGCTGCGTGCGATCAGCGAGGCGGCGCAAGCGCGGCTCACCCGCATCGCCGGCGCGCGCGAGGATGTCGGCGACGACGCCTATCCTGGCGATCCCCTGCAGGGCGCCGGCGGACAGACAAGCTGGTTTCCGGATCGCGCGCGGGCCGAGTTCGCAGCCTTGCCGAGCCCGGCAGGCAATACCCTGCGCGGCGACGTCGCTGCCGTGCTGGCCGCGCTGGCACAGCGCGGATTGAGCGAGGTCATCCATGTCGATCTCACGCAGCCATTTTTCGGCGTGCCCGTCGCGCGCGTGATCGTGGCGGGGCTGGAAGGACCCGCGCACTCGTCCGACATCGACTACGTGCCGGGCGCGCGCGCAAGGGCGGCGAGGCGGACGTGACCGCGGCCGTCTTTCTCGGACCGAGCTTGCCGCAGACCATCGCGCGCACGCATCTCGATGCGGTCTATCTTCCGCCGGCCCGTCGCGGCGATGTCTATCGCGCGGCCCGCGATCTTCGGCCCACGGCCATCCTGATCATCGACGGTCGCTTCCACGACACGGCCGCGATCTGGCATCGCGAGATCCTCTGGGCGCTGACTCAGGGCGTGCATGTCTTCGGCGCCGCGAGCATGGGCGCGCTGCGCGCCGCCGAACTCGACCGTTTCGGCATGCGCGGCCTCGGCCGCGTCTACGAGGCCTACCGTGTCGGCCGCTACGCGCCGTTCGACGATCCCTTCGATGACGATGGCGAGGTCGCCGTCACGCACGCGCCCGCCGAGCTCGGCAGCACCGCGTTGTCCGTCGCCCTTGTCGATCTGCGCGAGACCCTGGCGAGGAGTTGGCGCGACGGCGTGATCAGCGCCACCGAGCGTGACGCCCTGATGCGAGCCGCGGGCGCACTGTTCCATGCCGAACGAACGCCTGAGCGCGTGGCGACGCTGATCGATGCGAGGATCAGCGACCCGGCCGCCCGCGCGCATCTGACGGCGCACATCACGGCGGCGGAATACGGCGTCAAGGCCAGCGATGCGCGCGCTGCACTCGATGCGCTCGCCGCGTTCCTGACGACCGCACCGCGCCCCTTCGTGCCCGGCTTCGCGTTCGAACCGGCCCTGGTTTGGGAGCGGTTTCGGCGGGCGATGGATGCGCCTGCGGCCGAGCCGCCCAACGCGATCGAGTCCGCCGTGCTCGAAGAGGTTCGGATCGATCCGGCGGCCTGGCGTGCGCTGCGCCAGCGCGCCGTGCTCCGTCGCGCCGCCTGCCGACCGATTGGTGACGACGCGCCAATCCCCGACGCTGCGGCGCGGCGGCAGGCCCTTGCCGGCTTGCGCCGCGCCCATGGCCTCGAAGACCGCGCCGCTCTCGACTCCTGGATGGCGCGCAATGCGCTGACGCCGGCGGCGGCCGAGGCGCTCATCGACTCCGAGGCGGCGTTGCACAGGCTCGCCGATCTGCCGATCGCCGAGATCGAACGCGCGATGCTCGAACTCCTGCGCCTCGACGCAAGCTTCGAGTCTCTCGCGGCGCGCGCGGCGCGGCGCGTCCCCCGCCCGGCGCCAAATTCATCAGCGCGCGCAGCGCGCGAGACCGCTCTCGTATCGGCGTTCGTTGAGCGTCACGCCGACGCCTGGGAATCGCCGCTGAGCACCGCGACACTCATCGCCCTGCTCGATTGTCGCGACGAGGCGCATCTCTTCGCTGTACTCGAGAAGGCATTCGCCGCCGTAGTGCAGACGCCATCATGATGAGACGAGGCGGCACGCGTTTTCTCCTGTACCCGCAGGCTCCGCCGAGCTTCGCGACGCCAGAGCTCGTCTGGATCAACTCTCCGCCAGGATCGATCGGTCCGGGGCCGAGCGATGCGCGGCTGCGCGCGATCCTGCCTGCGTTCGACAAGCAGCCTTATGCACCGCCAGGGGACATGCCCCCGTTCGACGGTCCGATTCTGGCGCCGGCAATGCCGGATGCCCAAGGGCATTTCGATCATCTGCATCCAGACTCGCCGCAATTCCACGCCGCTCATCTCTATGGCGCGGCGCGCTTCACCCTCGACGCATGGGAAGCCTATCTCGGCGGCCCGGTGCGCTGGTGGCACGCCGATCGTGTGCCGAGGCTCGAGCTGATCCCGAATGTCGCGTGGAACAACGCGCATTCCGGGCCCGGCTACATCGAGACCGGCACCCGCTTGAATCACGCGGGCGAGGCCAATCTCTTCTGCCTCAATCTCGACGTGGTGGCCCACGAGGTCGGCCATGCGATCGTATTCTCCGTGCTCGGCATCCCACCGCCCGGGCGCCTCACCGCGCAGTATCTCGCCTTCCACGAATCCTTCTCCGATCTGGTCGCGTTGATCACCGCGTTGCAGTTCGACAGCGTGATCGATCGCTTCCTCGATCAGGCCTTCGGTAATCTCTATGCGCTCAGCCTGATCAACCGGGTCGGAGAGCTCTCCGACATCGAGCAGATCCGCGCCGTGGATTTCGAGGTCGGGCTCTCGGCCTTCGACGGGTTTCACCTGCGCCGGGACGGCGGCTGGGATGATCCCAGCGGTCGGAATCGCACGCAGCACCAGCTGGCCCAGCCGCTGACCGCCGCGATCTTCTGCACCCTCATCGAGGTGTTTCAGGATGCGCTCGTCACCAGCGGCGTGATCGCGTCCGACGACGACGCGCGCGGATGGGATCGCGCCGAGATCGAAGAGGATATCGAGCGGCTGCACCGGCAATTCGGATCCAGCCTGGCGCGGCTGCGGCCGGAGTTCCGCGCCGCCTTGCACACGGCGCGGGACTGGACGGGCCGGACCCTGGCGCGGATGCTCCAGCGCCTGTCGCCCGACGACCTGACTTTCGCGGCGATCGCGCGGAGCTTTCTTGCCGCAGCGCTGGCGGACGGTCCGGCGGACAATTCCTGGGCCTTCACCGACTACTTCCTCGCGCGCGACATCGAAGCGCCGCCGCTCCTGGCGCTTCAGCCGCAGCGACCACGGCGTCGCAGCTACCTCGAACGCGTGCTGGTCGCCGAGCAGGCGCGCGTCTTGCGCGCGGTCACGCAGCGGCGCGTCGAGATCGAGGACTACGCGGCCCTGCGCCGGCTCATGCCCCACGGGTTTCGCGCGGAGCCCGGCTGGTGAACGATTTCCGCGGCGCGATCCTGCGGTGTTAGGCTCCGCGCCTGCGTGAGGACGCGATGCCCTTGCGCCCTTCGTTTGCGTCTGTGAGGAACAACCACATGCCCAGCGGCCGCTCCACGCCCCCGACCGAAAGCCTGCTCTCACCCGCAGCCGTGCGGCTGTTCGGACGCATCTTTGACGGCGTCACGCTGACGGCGCCGACGAGCGGATCCGACGATGCCGCCGCGCATGGCTATACCAGTCATCGCCTCGCAACGTTGCTGCGCACCAGCGCGTCGGCGCGCGGCAAGGCCGCGGGCCAGCCCGCAGGTCGGCTCGCACGGATCTACGCCTTCATCTATCAGGGGCACTACTATCGACTGGCGGTGCCGACCGCCTTCCTGGTCGCCGGCGAGGGCGAGACCGTGGTGACGAATGGCAGCGGCTCGGATCTCGGCGCCATCGGTCAGGATGTCCGCGACGAGCTCGCGGCAGCGCAGATGCAGATGTGGGTCGTCGACCGGCTCGACTTCACGGTCCGGGTCGAAATGGGAACCGGCAGCTTCGACGAGCTGCTGCTCGATCCCGATCTCGGCGTCACCAAGATCGTCCGCAGCGATGTGGTCGGCCGCAGCGATCTCGTCGGCCGCGGCAGCGATGCCGTCGGGCGCAGCGACGTCGTCGGCCGCAGCGATCTCGTCGGCCGCAGCGACCTGACGAGCCGCGGCCGCCCACGCTGAGCGTCGCGCAGCCGCCAACGATGCGGGCGGTTTCATCGCTTGGACGCCGGGCTTCCTTCTGATTGCATCAGCCCCGCATGGAATGGCGCGATCGCAATCTACGGATCAAGGCTTTTGCCAACCTGCGACTCTGCGACTGGCGGGAGCACCTGGACGGGATTGACCGCGCCACCGGCGCGGACGACAAACGGCGCATGACCGACGATGCACGACGCTCATCGCCCGCGGCTGCCCGCAACCGCGACCCGATTCTCGAGGTGCTCAGGCGCTACCTGCCGCAGCGCGGGCTCGTGCTCGAGATCGCCAGCGGTTCGGGGGAGCACATCACGCATTTCGCGCGCGCCGGTGGTCCCGATCTCATCTTCCAGCCGAGCGATCTCGACGCCGACGCAAGACGCAGCATCGACGACTGGGCAGCGACGCTGGGCCAGGCCAATCTCCGCGCCGCGATCGCGCTCGATGCCGCCGCCGCCGACTGGCCCATCCGCCACGCCGATGCCGTGCTGTGCATCAACATGATTCACATCGCGCCCTGGCAAGCCGCGGAAGGATTGATGCGCGGCGCCGCGCGCGTGCTGCCGCCCCAGGGCCTGCTCTATCTCTACGGCCCGTTCAGCCGCGACGGCCGGCACACCGCGCCGAGCAACGAGCGCTTCGATCAGGATCTGCGCAGCAGAAATGCCGCGTGGGGCGTGCGCGCGATCGAAGACGTCACCGCCCTCGCCGTCGCGGCCGGCTTCGCGCCGCTGCTGGTCGAGGAGATGCCCGCGAACAACCTGTCGCTCGTCTTTCGGCGGCTGGCTAAGCTGAACGCCTGAATTCGGCATCCCAGGGGGAGCAACGGCATGGACAGCGTGTGCTCGCGATTTGCGCGCAGCTACGGGGCGGCGCGGCGGAAGTTTCAGCTCGCGGCTGACATGGCGGGACGAGAGATCAAGACCTATCGCCATCCCATGACCACGCCGGATGGCGAGGAGATGGCGAACGACGTCGTCTGGCTCGGCGATCGCGGCGCCACGCGTGTGCTCGTGCTGACGGCGGGCACGCATGGGCCGGAGCTGTTCTGCGGCTCGGGCGCACAGGTCGACGCGCTGCTCAATTTCGCGATCGGCGATCACGGCGATGTCGCGCTGCTGCTGTGTCACGGGGTCAATCCGTACGGCGCCGCATGGCTGCGTCGCGGCAACGAGGACAATATCGACATCAACCGCAACTACGCGGATTTCTCGAAACCCCTGACGCGCAATGACGGCTATGCCGAGTTGCACGACGCGTTCATCCCCGCCGAGGCCAGCGAGGCCGCGTTCAAGGCGGCGGAGATCCGGATCCGCGCCTATGCCGCCAAGCATGGCGAGGCGGCGCTGCGCCTCGCGACCTCCGGCGGCCAATACAGCCATGCCGACGGCATGTTCTACGGTGGCGCGACGCCGAGCTGGTCGCGCCGGACGATGGAGACGATCGTCGCGGATTTCCAGCTCCGCGACCGCGCCTATGTCGCCTGTATCGACTTCCACACCGGCGCCGGCCCATTCGGCTATTGCGAGCCGATCTATTCCGGCGACATCGCCCATCCCGGCTGCGAGCGTCTGCAGCGCTGGATCGGGCCGATGATGACCCTGCAACGCACGGGCAAGTCGGCGACGCCGCCGCAGCAGGGTCTCAGTTCCGAGCTGTGGGAGCAATCCTGCGGCCTGAACGCCGCCTATGTGAGCTTCGAATACGGCACCGTGCCGAATGCCGAGGTCATCGACGCGCTGCGCGTCGAACACGTGCTGCACCGCCAGGGCCGCAACGATTGGCACGATGCTGAAGTGCAGCGCGTGAAAGGCCGGCTGCTCGCCGCCTTCACGCCGGACCATCGGACATGGCGCGAGATGGTGATCGTCCAGGCGCGCCTGCTCATCGACCGAATCGCCCGCGGCCTCGCCACCGAGAAGCAGCGCTAGCCGCATCGACCCGAGCAGGGAGAGTTCACGATGCAGAGTGACCCGCGCGCAGGCGTGTTGATCGCCGCCAAGGAATTGGCTGGGTTGGTCCAGGACGATTCGGATCTCGTGATCCTCGCCGTGCGCAACCCGCTGCCCGGAAGCGGCGCGCGCTTCGACCGCGACGCGCGCATTCCCGGTGCGATCGACATCGATCTGCCCAGCGAGCTGGCCGGCCCGCAAAGCGGCCATAGCGGCGCGCGGCCGTTGCCCGCCATCGCGGATCTGCAGCGCCATGCGCGGCGCTGGGGGATCCGGCAATCGAGCCCGGTCGTCGTCTACGACCATGATCGCTGCCTGCAGGCGGGGCGCGCGTGGTGGGTGCTGCGCTGGGCGGGGATCGCCGATGTCCGGATGCTCGATGGCGGCTTTGCGATGTGGCAGGCGGCGGGCTTGCCGGTCAGCCACGAGCCGGGGCGACGCGAGGCGGGGGGACGCGAGGCGGGGGGGCGCGAGGCGGGGCGACGCGAGCCGGGAGATGTGACGCTATCGGCCGGCCATCTCGCCGTGCTCGACGCCGATCAAGCGGCGCGGCTGGCCCGCGAGTCGGTTCTGCTGGATTCCCGCATTCGCGCCAACTACATCGGCGGCCAAGTCGCCCCGGGACATCCGGCGCGGGGTCATATCCCCGGCGCGATCAGCGCACCTGCCGCTGACAATCTCACGGATTACGGCACCTTCGCCGATGCGCCGACCCTGCGCGCGCTCTACGGCGCGCTCGGCGCCGACGGCACGCGCGAACTCGGCGTCTATTGCGGCGTCGGAATCTCCGCCACCCATGACATCGCCGCCCTGGCGACGATAGGCATCACGGCCGCGCTGTTCGTGGGCTCGTGGTCTGCCTGGAGCTCGGACCCTGCCCGCCCCGTCGTGATCGGCGCCAAGCCGGAGTAGCGAAACCGGTTCCGGGTTCCGAATTCGGAACCCGGAACCCGGAACCCGGAACCACTTTTTGATTCCCGGCTTGCGTGCTTCGCGAAATTCGCGAGGATCTCCCCGAATGTACCGTCCGCACCGGCCTGAGGGGAAATGAAGTGATGCAAAGCTTTCTGCGCCAGAGCCTGACGGCGTCCATGCTCGTGTTCGCGATGATCGGCGGCGCCGCGCAGGCGCAGCGCAGCGATCCACTGAAGACGCTGATCGTCGCGGTCTCGTCGGACCCGGCCAATCTCGAGCCCGGCACCAACCGCGCCGAGCCGATCGGCAGCGAGATCATCCTCAACGTCTTCGACACGCTGGTCGCCTGGACGCCACCCGCCTTCACAGCGCTCGAGGGCCGCTTGGCCGCGTCCTGGATCGTCTCGGCCGACGGCACGGCCTTCAACTTCAAGCTCCGGCCTGGCGTCAAATTCCACGATGGCGCCGAACTCGACGCCGACGCGGTGAAGTTCTCGCTGGAGCGCACGCGCGACATCAATCCATACATGAAGGCCAATTTCGGCCTGATCGCCGACATCGCCGTGGTCGCGCCGCTCGAGGTGAGGATCACGCTCAAGGAGCCGATGCCGGTCTTCCTGTCGTTGCTCGCCCAGCCGCAGGCGGCGATCGTCAGCCCGACGGCGGTCAAGAAGTTCGGCGACAAGTTCAACGTCAATCCGGTGGGCACGGGACCGTTCAGCTTCGTCAGCTACACGCCGGACACCAGTGTCGTGCTCAACGCCAACCCGAATTATTTCCGCGGCCCCTCCAAGCTCACGCGAATCATCTATCGCGTGATCCCCCAGGCCTCGACGCGTCGCCTCGAGCTCGAGAATGGCGGCATCGACATCAGCCAGCAGAACGGCCAGCTCTCGGCGATTCCGGTCGAGGACATCAAGGCGCTGCAAGGCAATCGCGCGATCGACATCATCGAGGTCCCGAGCCAGATCATCCGGCAGCTCGAGTTCAACAACTCGCGCACCGACAGTCCGATCCGGGATTTGCGCGTACGTCGCGCCCTCGCTCATGCGATCGACTATGACGGTCTCCTCAAGGGCGTACTCGGCGATACGGCGGAGCGCGTCTACGGTCCGCTCACCACGAATAGCTGGGCCTTCAATCCGAAGATGAAGGAACTCGCGCCGGGTTACGATCCCGCGAAATCGCGCCAGCTCCTCGCCGAGGCCGGCATCAAGCCGGGTGACCTGAAGTTCACGCTCTACTCGTTCCAGGGCAGTCTCTGGGGCAGCATCGCGACATTCCTGCAGGCGAATTTCGCGGCGGTGGGCGTCAATGTGACGGTCGAGCAGACCGAGTTCCCGAGCTTCCGGGCGCTGCATACCGGCGGCAAGCACGAGATCGCGCTCGATGGCCGGCAGCCCTGGTACAACGATCCCGACGCGCATATCACGATCGGCTATCTCTCGGGCCTCGCGGATTCGGCGATGACGTTCCGCATGCCGAAGGATCAGGACCTCGACGCGCTGATCGTGAAGGCGCAGACCACGGTCGATTTCGCCAAGCGCCGCGATCTCTATTTCGAGGTGCAGGAGAAGCTGATGGAGCGTGTGCCGGCCGCGTTCCTGTTCAGCAACAAGCTGATCGTCTTCAAGCGCGCCAACGTGAAGGGCCTGGTGATCAACAGCGCCCCGCCGCTCAGCGAGTACTGGGGCGTCTCCAAGGAGTGACGCGGGAGTCGGTGTGGCGAGCGGCGGGCTCATCGCGATGACGAGCTGCGCGCCAGCAGCGCCGCGATGACGCGCTTCACCCTCGGCCGGCTCCTGGCGCTGGGACCGGTGCTGGGCCTGGTGCTGCTGATCATCTTCTCGCTGGCGCGGATCATTCCCGGCGATCCCGCGATCACATTGCTGGGTCCCGGCGCGACCAGCGAACAGATCAAGGCGCTACGCGATCAGCTCAGGCTCGACCAACCGGCGCCGGCGCAGTTCTTCGCGTATCTCGCGGGGCTGAGCCACGGCGATCTCGGCAAGTCGATGAAGACGGGGCAGCCGGTCTTCGACGAGATCCTGCTGCGGCTGCCGGCGACCCTGGAACTCTCGATCCTGGCGACGCTGCTCGCCCTGGTGATCGGCATTCCCATCGGCGTGCTCTCGGCGATCCGATCCAATTCCATGCTCGATCACGTCATCCGCGTCGTCTCGCTCGTCGGGGTTTCCGTGCCGGCCTTCCTGCTCGCCCTCGTGCTGCAGCTGATCTTCGGGATCTATCTCGGCTGGCTGCCCGTGTCGGGCCGGTCGAGCCCCTACATCATCGCCGATCCGATCACCGGCTTCGCGATCCTCGATGGCTTGCTGCAAGCCGATCTCGAGCTCGTCGTCGACGCGCTCAGCCATGTGATCCTGCCGTGCCTCGTGCTCACGGCCTTCCTCGCCGCCACGTTGGGACGCTTCGTGCGCAACATGATGATCGAAGTCATGACCGAGGATTACATCCGCACCGCCCGCGCCAAGGGGCTAGCGGAGCAGGCGGTGCTGTTCACGCATGGCCTGCGCAACGCGCTGCTGCCCGCGGTCACGATCGTCGGCTTGAAATTCGCCGAAATGCTCGGCGGCGCGATCCTGACCGAGACGGTGTTCGCCTGGCCCGGCATCGGCCGCTTCATGTTCGAGGCGATCAGGAACCGCGACTACCCGGTGATCCAGGGCGCAACCCTGGTTTTCGCGTTGCTGTTCATGCTCACGTCGCTGCTCGTCGATCTCGTCTACGCGCTGCTCGATCCGCGCATCCGCAAGAGGATGAGCTAGCGGCGATGGCCAATCTGCTTCACTTCCTGCAACGCAACGCGCTCGGCGCCGTCGGCGCCGCGATGCTGGTCGCGATGCTGCTGGCCGTGATCTGCGCGCCGTTCCTCGCCAGCCAATCGCCGATCGCGCTCGACATGGCGCGCAAGCTGGCGAGCCCCGGCGCCGGGCATCTCCTGGGCACGGATTATTTCGGCCGCGACGTGCTGGCGCGCGTTCTCTATGGCGGCCGCTTCACGCTGGCGATCGGACTCGGTGTGGTGTCGATCGCCTTCGTGATCGGCGTCGCCTTCGGCACCATCGCGGGATTCCTCGGCGGCATCGTCGACATGGTGATCATGCGCTTCGTCGACGCCATGCTGTCCTTCCCCTCGCTGGTCCTCGCCATCGCGCTGGCCGCGTCGTTCGGACCGAGCCTCGAGACCGCGATGCTCGCGGTGGCGATCACGCTGGCGCCGCAATTCGCGCGGCTCGCGCGCGGGCAGGCGCTCAGCGTCTCCGTGAAGCCCTATGTCGAGGCGGCGATCTGCATCGGCGTGTCCACGCCGCGGATCCTTTTCCGCTACATCCTGCGCAACGGCATCGGGCCGTTGCTGGTGCAGGCATCGCTCTCGCTCGGCAGCGCGATCCTGCAGACGGCGAGCCTGGGCTTCCTCGGCCTCGGCGCGCAACCGCCGCTGCCCGAATGGGGCGCGGATGTTTCCGCCAATCTGCAATATGTCCGCGAGGCGCCCTGGGTCGCGCTCGCCCCGGGCGCGGCGATCCTGCTCACCGTGCTGTCGTTCAATCTGATCGGCGACGCGCTCGCGGATTGGTTCAATCCACGCAAGCGCAATCTGCGCTGAACGCGCCGCGACCACTCCATTCGAGGGCAAACCGCCATGAACATGCTGACCATCGCTCTGGAGAAAGTCGATTTCCTCCCCGTCGGTCGTGTGACCGACGACACCAGCATCCTCACGCTCAAGACCCTGGTGTTCGAGCCGCTGTGCCGCTGGGAGGACGGCTTCGTTCACCCCGCCCTGTTCAGCACCTGGGAGCATTCTCCCGATGGTCGGCGCTGGCGCTTCCAGATTCGGCCCGGCGCGGTCTTCCACGACGGCAAGCGCTGCACCGCGGAGGACATCCTCGCCTATGTCGACGCCATCCTGCATGCCGTGGACACGTTCGGCATGAAATGGTCCTACGCGCGCTACCTCGCCGATGCACGCTTCACGATCCCGAGCTCGGGTGTCCTGGTGGTCGAGAACCCGGAGCCCATCGCCGACATCCTCGACATCTTCTCGGAATTCCATATCGCCAGGGAAGATGCGAGCGGCCGCGCCATTCTCGGCACCGGACCCTATCGCGTCACCGCCTTCACGCCGCGCGAGAGCGTCACCCTCGAAGCGATGCGCGCTGGCGCGGGTCCGAGGCGCATCATCGCGACGCAGCTTGCCGACGCGGACGAGCGCCTCGCGGCGATCGCCGGCGGCGGCGTCGACGCCGCCCTGAACCTCGAGCGCGCATCGCGGCGGCTCGACTTCGACCCGAGCCTGCAATGGGGGCGCGCGACGAATACGCTGTCGGTGATGTACTACCTGAACTGCTTCAAGGGGCTGTTCACCTCGCCGCTCGCCCGGCGCGCGATCAATCACGTTGTCGATGCGCAGCTGATCATCGACGAGCTGTTCCACGGACTCGGCGTCCGCTCATCGACGATCGTCAGCCCCTTTCATCTCGGGGCCGCGGCCGCTCGGGTCACGCCGATCCCTCATGATCGCGACAAGGCGAAGGCCCTGTTCGAGCAAGCCGGCGCGCATGACGAGCTCGTCATCCGCACGCCGGAACACATGCCCGAGAAGGCCGTCGAGATCAGCCGCATCGTCCAGCACGCGCTGGCTTCGGTGGGGGTGAGCGCCCGGTTGGACATCCAGCGCGATCGCCCCGAATACGCACGCCAAGTCGGCCGCAAGGAGATCGGCGATCTGGCGATCTTCGACTCCTCGCCGCACAGCACCTATCGGATCCTGAATGACAAGATTTCGAGCGCGGTGCGTGCGGTCTGGTGGCAGGGCCATGACGACCCACCGCTGGAGGCGCTCATCCGCAGCGCCAATCATGCCGTCGAGCCTGCCGACCGAGCTGCCGCTCATGGACGTTGCCTCGCGCAGCTGAACGCCAATCCGCCCTGGCTCTATCTCTTCCATCCCATCGAGGTGTTCGCGGCGCGGCCTGGCATTTCAGGGCTGACGCTGGACCACAAGGGCGTCCTCAATCTCGCGCTGTGAGACGCCGCGCGCTCGACCGATACCCACTCAACAGGGGACACGCTCATGAACAAGGATTACTCGATCACCTTCTTCTACTACGACGACATCATGAAGGTCGCGCCGTTCTACGAGGATGTCCTGGAGTTCGAGCTCGTACTGGATCAAGGCCTGGCGCGCATCTACCGCATCGGCACGCAGAGCTATTTCGGCATCGTCGACGGCAATCGCGGTCATCTGCGCCACCAGCCCAGGAGCGCCGTGCTGCTGACGATCGTCGCGGAGGACGTGCCGGGCTGGCATGCGCGGCTCGAGGCGCGCGATGTCGCCAAGCTCTCGGACCTCCAGCGCGGCAAGTATTGCGATCACTTCTTCTTCGAGGATCCGGCGGGCTACGCGATCGAAATCCAACGCTTCCACAACCCCGACATCGCCACGCTCTTCCGCTGAATCCGGGGACGGTTCCGATGGTCGAGATCGACATCCCGGCGGCGGTCGCCGCGCATTGCCGGCGCATCATCGATGAGCATGCCGAGCATCCGCTGCATCTGGCGCCGGGCAGCCAACCACCGCGCGTGATGACGATCGCCGAGGGGTATCTGCCGCTGCTGGCGAGCTTCACCGTCGAGGACAAGGCCGCGAAGGGTCTGCGCTCGCTCGAGGAGCCGCAGGCCAAGCCGCAGCCGCCGGTCCATTTCTCCGCGCTCGAGCTGGTGGCCCAGGAACCGCTGCTGCTGCTCACCGGCGAACGCGGCAGCGGCAAGACCAGCTTCGCGCTGCATCTGGCGCTGCACCTCGCCGGCGAAGCGATCGGTTCACTGCGCTTCAATCGCGCCAAGCTCTGCCATCGCGCGCCGCGCAACGACGAAGGCGCCGTGGAGGCTGAGCAATGGATGACGGGGCGGGTGATCCCGCTCTATCTCCAGGCCACCGGCCCCATGCGCTTGCGCGAGCTGATCGCGCGACACTGGCCCGACGCTTCGCGGGTCCTGGATTCCGATGCCTGGCGCGCCAGCGGGATGACGCTGCTGCTGATCGTCGACGAATGCGATCGCCTCGGCGACGCCGGTGCCGGCATGCTGGCGACGCTGGTCGAGTTCGCCGAGCAGCACGGGTCCGTGCGCGTGCTGGCGCTCGGCGAGTCCGGCGTGTGCAAGGGCTGGGTCGTGCCCAGTCGCGTGACCAAGCGCGGCGTGCTGCCGCTGCTGGCCGCGCAGCAGATCGGCTATCGGCGGCGCAAGCTCGGTGGCGGGACGCCCGCCCAGTTTGGGAATCCCGGCCTGTTCATGCTGTCGCTCGGCATCGATGCGGCGCCGAATGCACCGCACGATCTGGTCGATGCATGGCTGAATGCCGCAACGCCTTCCCAATCGCCGGAGACACGCGCCCGCATCACCGAGGCAGCGTTTCGTCGATATGCGGGACGCGGGGGATTCGACGAGCTGGACATCGCCCTGGGTCGCAAGCTGCGCGATGCGGGCGCGATGGTCACGCTCGAGAAGCCTTTCATGCTCAGCTTTCTTGCCGCGCGGCATCTGGAGAGCAGACCGATCGCCGAAACCATCGCGCTGTTCCATGACGATACGGCGCGTTGGACCGCGCCCGTCAGGCTTCTCGCACGACGATTGACGGCGCACGGCGCGACTCTCGATGCGCTGTTGCGAGGATTGCTGTCGGGGACGGGAGATGCGGGGCTGATCGGCGCCGTCGTCGCGGCGTCCATGCTGGGCGAAACGAGGCAAGCCGACGCTCATCACGAGCTCCTGATTGCGGCGAAAGCGGTCTTGCTTCGCATCGTCGAGGACGGACGACTCGCCATTGCGCTGCGCGAGGAGGCCGGTCGGCATCTCGCGCGCTGGGGCGATCCGCGCGATCTCGAGGCGTTGGTCGAGGTGCCGGGTGGAAGCTTCGCCATGGGTTCGGCGCTGCATCCCAACTCGGCCCCGCCACACCAGGTGACGCTGGGTCGGTTTCGCATCGGCCGATATCCGGTCACCAACGGTCTCTATCTGCGCTTCGTGACGCAGACCGGCAGGAACTGGCTCTCCGCCGACGGGCGCCGCGCCGAGCGTGCCAGCGCGCCAGCGGTGGATCTGACCTGGCACGATGCGCGCGCGTTCTGCGCCTGGCTGACAATCCGATGGCGCGCCGCCGGACAACTCCGCGAGGACGAGACGGTGCGGCTGCCGACAGAGCCGGAATGGGAGCGCGCAGCGCGCGGCGCTCAACCCGATCACGCCGGTGCGATCGTCTATCCCTGGAACGGGCCGTGGCAGGAAGATCGCTGCAATTCCGAGGAGGCCGGCCTCAACGACACCTGCACCGTCGGACTCTTTCCCCGGGGTCGCTCAGCCTATGGCTGCGACGACATGTGCGGACAGGTCTGGGAATGGGGCACGACGCTTTGGGGCGAGGACATGGCGACGCCGTGCTGGAGCTACCCTTATCGCGACGACCGGCGCGAGGCGCTCGATGCGGGCCCGCGTATCCGTCGCGTGCTGCGCGGCGGCTGTTTCTCCAGCGCGAAGGAGAAGGCGTGCTGCACCTATCGCGGCAGCCTCGAGCCGAACGGGTTCTGGCGCGGCAACGGCTTTCGCATCGTCGTCGCGCCGGCGGCGCCTCACGCCGCGCTATGATCACCGACACGACCAGAGGAAGAGAGCAGCGCATCATGAGTTTTGACTTCGACCGACCCATCGACCGGCGCAACTCCGGCAGCGCGAAGTGGAACCGCTACCCCGCCGATGTGCTGCCGATGTGGGTGGCCGACATGGATTTCGCGGTCGCGCCGGAAATCCTCGACGCGCTGCGCGCACGACTCGATCACCCCGTGCTCGGCTACGCCGTCGCGCGCGACGCCCTGCGCGCTCAGATCGTCGCCTGCATGGCGCAGAGCTACGGGTGGACGGTCGCGCCGCAGGAGATCGTGTTCCTGCCCGGAGTCGAGCCGGGATTCAACATGTCGCTGCGTGCGCTGTTGGCGCCTGGCGATGGCGTCGTCGTTCAAACGCCGATGTATCGCCCGATCCTCAACGCGCCGGGCCATTGGAATCTCACCCGCCTCGATGTCGAGCTTCGCGGGTCGCAGGACGGCCGTCATCGCGTCGACATGACGGCGCTCGGCAAGGCCCTCGACAACGCCCGGGCGTTCCTGTTCTGCAATCCGCACAACCCGCTCGGCAAGGTGTTCGGGCGCGACGAGCTGCGGGCGATCGCAGAGACCTGCCTCGCCCGCAAGATCGTGGTGATCTCCGACGAGATCCATTGCGATCTGCTGTTCGACGGCCGCAAGCACGTGCCGATGGCGTCGCTCGGCGCGGCGATCGCCGACAACACGATCACGCTCATGTCGGCGAGCAAGACCTACAACATCGCGGGGCTGAAGACCGCCTTCGCGATCATCCGCAATGAAGCCCTGCGCGAGAAATTCAACGCCGCGCGTGCGGGCATGGTCGACAGCGTCAACGTCATGGGGCTGGAAGCGACTCTCGCCGCCTTCGCCAATGCCGGCGCGTGGAAGCGCGACCTGATCGCCTATCTGCAGGGCAACCGCGACCATCTCATGAAGGCCGTGCGCACGCGGCTAAGCGGAATTCGCATGCACGAACCCGAGGGGACGTTCCTCGCCTGGCTCGATTGTTCGGCGCTCGCGCTGCCGATGGAGCCGCAACGCTTCTTCCTCGAGCGCGGCAGGGTCGGATTCAGCGCGGGCGACGAATTCGGCAGCGCCGGCAAGAATTTCATCCGCTTCAATTTCGGGTGCCCGCGCGCGGCGCTCGAAGACGGCATCGCGCGGATGGAATCGGCGTTGAGGAATTCGTGAGACGAGCTCCGCCGCAGAGTCGGGCGCGTGGGCATGACTGAGAAGCTGCTCGTCGTCGAGGCCCTGCGGGTTTCGTTCAAGACCAGGCGCGGCATCGTCAAGGCCGTGGACGGCGTGGATTTCCAGATCGCGCGCAGCGAGATCCTGGCGCTCCTGGGCGAGTCGGGTTGCGGCAAGAGCGTCACGTCGCTGAGCGTGATGGGACTCATCCCACCGGAGATCGGCGCGATCGGCGATGGGCGGATCCTGTTCAAGGGCCGGGATCTGCGGCGCTTGCCGCCCGACGAGTTGCGCAAGCTGCGCGGCGCCGAGATCGCGATGATCTTCCAGGAGCCGATGACCTCGCTCAATCCCGTGCTGACCGTCGGCCGGCAGATCACCGAGACCCTGATCTGTCATGGCAAGGCGGTGAAGGACGACGCGCGCGCCAAGGCCGTACAGCTGTTGCAGGAGGTCGGCATCGCCGAGCCCGCGCGGCGTTTCGACAGCTACCCGCACGAGCTTTCGGGCGGCATGTGCCAGCGCGTGATGATCGCGATGGCGATCGCCTGCGATCCCGAACTGCTGATCGCGGATGAGCCGACGACCGCGCTCGACGTCACCATCCAGAAGCAGATCCTCGCCCTGATCCATGAGCTACGCGAGCGACGCAAGACCGCGATCCTGCTGATCACCCATGATCTCGGCGTCGTCGCCGAGAACGCCGATCGCGTCGCTGTCATGTACGCCGGCCGGATCGTCGAGGAGGCGCGGGTCGCGGAGCTGTTCGCGAACCCAGCGCATCCCTACACGCGCGGGCTTCTCGACTCGATGCCCGACATCGATCACCAGCACGCGCGACTGCGTGCGATCCCCGGCACGGTGCCGGACCTCGCGCAGCTGCCCGAAGGTTGCGCCTTCGCGCCACGCTGCCCGCTCGCCGATGCGCGCTGCCGCAGCGCGGCGCCATCGCGCCAGCCGCTTTCCCCGACACGTCACGTACGGTGCTGGAAGCCGTTGACATGACCGACCAGCCGCTCCTCGAGGTCGAGAACCTCGCCAAGCATTTCAGGATTGGCGCGGATACGCTGTTCGGCGCGGCGAAGATCGTGAAGGCCGTGGACGGCGTGTCCTTCCACCTCGCCGAGGGCGAGACGCTCGGTCTCGTCGGCGAGTCGGGCAGCGGCAAATCGACGATCGCCCGTGTGATCCTGAGCCTGACGCCGGCAAGCGCCGGCGCGGTCCGTTTCAGGGGTCAGGACATCACCGGTCTGTCGCCCAGCCAGTTCAAGCCGCTGCGCCGGCACATGCAGATGATCTTCCAGGATCCACTGTCGTCCCTCAATCCCTCCTACAGCGTCGGCGCCTCGATCGAGGAGGCGATGATCGCGCAGGGTGAGCCGCAGCAGCAGCGCGAGCGTCGCGCCCGCGTCATCGACTTGCTGGAGCAGGTCGGGTTGGACGGCGCGCACGCGACCAAGCTGCCGCATGAATTCTCGGGCGGCCAGCGCCAGCGCATCGGGATCGCGCGCGCCCTCGCGGTCAACGCGCGCCTGATTCTTGCGGACGAGCCGGTGTCATCCCTCGACGTCTCGATCCAGGCCCAGGTGCTGAACCTGATGCAGGAGCTGAAGGAGAAGTTCGGTCTTTCCTATCTCTTCATCGCCCATGACCTGGCGGTCGTGAAGCACATGAGCCAGCGCGTCGCGGTGCTCTATCTCGGCAAGATCGTCGAGAGCGCCTCCCGCGACGAGATCTATCGCCGCCCCGCGCACCCCTACACACGAATGCTTCTCGACGCGATCCCGCGCGCCCGCGTTCCCGCCCCCGGGTCAACGCGCATACCGCCATCCACCGGCGAGATCCCAAGCCCGATCGATCCGCCCGGCGGCTGCGCTTTCCACACGAGATGCCCGCTCAAGCAGCCGCGATGCATGCGCGAGACACCGAGCTTCCGCGAGATCGCACCACGCCATCACGCGGCGTGCCACCTGCTCTGACGCGCCGCGCCGGCGCTCGAGAATTCAGCCGACGACGAGATCGAGCGCCGGCACCGGTTCGCCGCGCGAAACGTGCTGTATGTTGCGGAACATGCGCGACACCGTGGGCTCGAACGTGTCGGCGTTCATCGCCGCGAGGTGCGGCGTGACCATCATGTTGGGAACGCCGATGAGCGGCGAGGTCGGCGGCAAGGGCTCGATCTCGTAGACATCGGCGGCAGCGGCGTGGATGACGCCGTTCTCGAGCGCCCAGACGAGATCATCCTCGAGCACGACGCCACCGCGCGCGCAATTGACCAGGATCGCGGTCTTCTTCATCGTCGAGAGGGCGGCACGATTGATGAGGCCGGTCGTCGTCGGTGTGAGCGGACAGTGCAAAGAGACGACGTCGGATCGCCTGAGCAGGTCGGCAACCGTGGCGAATCTCACGCCGAGCTTCGCCTCCTCGGCGACGTCGAGCGGCTTGGTCTTGTTGTAGAGGATCGTGCAGCCGAAGCCCTGGAGCAGCCGCGCGACGTTCTTGCCGATCGCGCCGAATCCGACGAGGCCGACGGTCTTGTTCGACAGCAGGAAGGCCTCGCGCATGTTGCGCTGCCACACGCGTTCCTGCATGCCGTGATGGCCACCAGCCATGTTGCGCAAGGTCGCGAGCATCAGGCCGATGGCGAACTCCGCGACTGGCATGGCGTTGCTGCCGGTTGTGCGAGCGACCTTGATCTTGCATTCGCGCGCCGCGTCGAGATCGAAATTGTCGACGCCGACGCCCCATTTGTGCAGCAGCTTGAGCTTGCGCGCGGCGCGCAGCACGCGGCCGCTCACCGGCACCTGGCCGGAGATCGCATATTCGGCGTCGGCGATGATCTCGCAAAGATGGTCGTCGCCGCGCGCCGTCGCATGCGTGAGGACGAAACCGGGCGGCATCAGCGCGCGCATCTGGTCGGCTTTCCCCAACGCCATCGGGTCGAGGATCAGGATCGTCTCGGTCATGAAGTTGCACTCTTCAGTTGGACTCGGAGGAAGGTTCACATCGCGGAAAAGCGCACGCCGGCGCGCGCCAGCCCACCGGAAATCGCGACCGGCGTGCCATCGGCGCGCCAGCACGCCGCCCCTGTGAGCATACCGTCGGCGCCGAAGCCGATAGCGTTCATGCCGCCGGCGATGCGCTGGACGCGCTGCAGCTGATGGCCGCGCGCGCCCAGCGCCTGCGTCACGCTCTCCGGAATGGCGTTCTCGACCTCGAGCACGCCGCCCTCGGTCCAGACGCGTGGCGCCTCGACGGCTTCCTGCAGACTCATGCCGTGATCGATCAGATTGACCAGCGCCTGGAACGCCGACGGGAAGATGCGCAAGCCGCCGGGCAGACCCAGCGCGTAGACCAACCGCCCGTCGCGCAGCGCCATCATCGGCGCCATCGAGGTGAATACGCGCTTGCCAGGTTCGATCGAGAGGGCGAGGCCGGGATGCGGATCGAAGTTGAACATGTAGTTGTTGGCGAGCATGCCCGTGCCCGGGACCTGGAAGCACGCCCCGAACAATCCGTTGATCGTCTGCGTGCTAGCGACCACGTTGCCGTCGGCATCAGCCACCGTCACGTGGGTCGTGTTTGCCGATTCACCGCCCGTGAGCCCCGGCTTCCACGCCTTCGCATGGGCGAGGTCGATCCCGGCGCGTCGTTCCTGCGCGTAGGCCTTGGCGATCAGGCGATCGACCGGCACCTTGACGAAGGCGGGATCGGCGGTCGCGACCGCGCGATCGGCAAACGCGATCTTCATCACCTCCGCCAGGAGATGGACCGCGTCGGGTGAACCGAATCCCATCGCGCCAATGTCATAGCCCTCCAGCAGGTTCAACATCTGCACGACATGGACGCCTGAAGAGGATGGCGGCGGTGGCCCGAGAATCTCGAAGCCACGGTACCGGCCGCGCACGGCTTCGCGCTCGATGACGCCGAAGCGCGCCAGATCGCCGGCATCGATCAGCCCGCCGCTGCGCGCCATGGCGGCCACCAGCGCGTCGCCAAGCTTTCCGCCATAGAGCGCGGCCGCGCCGTGCCGCGCGATCTCGCGCAAACTCTGCGCGTAGTCGCCCTGGACCAGGCGCGACCCCGGCCGGATCGGCGCACCGCCGGGCAGGAACATCGCCGCGAGTCCGGCATCGCGCGCCAGGTCGGCAGCGAGATCGGTCGCGCAATCGGCAAGATACGGGCTGACCACGAAGCCGCGCTCGGCCAGCCGGATCGCCGGCGCCACCACATCGGCGATCGGGAATCGACCGAAACGCTCGAGAGCCGAGCACCAGCCCGCGAGCGCGCCGGGCACCGCGATCGCCAGCGGACCGATCGCATTGGCGCGGCCGCGCGTCTCCCGATAATCCGGCAGCTTGTCGGAGGCGCATTCGTACATGTCGCCCCGCGCGGCCGCTGGCGCCGTGCTCAGCCCATCTAGGACGACATGTCGGCCATCCGCCAGCCGGATGTGCGCGAGGCCGCCGCCGAGGACTCCCACCATCATCGGTTCGACGACCGTCAGCGCGAACAGGGCGGCGATGGCCGCATCGATCGCGTTGCCGCCGGACAGGAGCATCTCGGCCCCGGCCGCGGAGGCCAGGGGGTGGTTGGTGACGACCATCCCACGCGATCCAACCGCGGGTCGCTTCTCGCATTCGAACGCGGCTACCCGCGCCGCTCGCCGATCCTGCGTCACCTCGTGAATCCCTTCTGAGTGTCCGGAGACCTGATTGCGCAGCCGGACAATCTGACTTGGCCTCGCCCACGTCAACGGCGTGTTAAGCGTTTTGCGTTGAGGTCCGGGTGCAATTCGCACATGGAGACCGCGCTTGACGCTGAGTATCGAAGATTGCGGCGGGCGCGCCGGTGACGGCAGCGACACGACGCCGGCCGCGCGCCTGGCCCTGGCGCGCCTCAAGGATACCGGTGACACGCAGCTCGTCTTTCCGCCGGGTCGTTACGATTTCTGGGCCACCCGAGGGGCCGAGCGCTACCTCTTCATCGCCAACAACGACGAAGGCCTGAAACACATCGCGCTGCCGATCACCGGATTCGACGAACTCGAGATCCTCGGCGACGGCGCGCAATTCGTTTTCCATGGCTTCGTGCTGCCGATCGTCATCGACAAATCGGCGCGTGTGCGCTTGCGCGGCTTCTCGATCGACTGGGCGCGACCATTCCATTCCGAAGCTGAAGTGATCGAGACGCGGGCGAACGGCGTCGACCTGCTCATCGACGACGCGTTCCCGTATCGCCTCGACTTCGGACGATTGGTCTTCGCCGGCGAAGGCGGCGATGTGCATGGGATCGGCAACATCCTGGAATGGGATCCGCGCAAGCGAGAGACGGCGCCGCAGGTCCACGACAATCACGGCATCGGCCGGCGCTACGTGGCCGAGGCGATCGGCCCGCAACGCGTGCGCCTCACGGCTGCCTTCAGCCGACCCAAGCCGAACCTCGGCAACAAGCTCGTCCTCGTCGATGAAGGGCGGCACTGCCCCGCGATCACGATCACCGGCAGTCGGGAGATCACCCTCACGGACATCACGATCCATCACGCCGGCGCGATGGGCGTGATCGCGCAGCGCAGCGAGACGATCCACCTGGATCGCGTCCGCGTGACGCCACCGCCGGACGGGAAGCGGCTGATCTCGACGCAGAATGACGCCACACATTTCGTGAACTGCAAGGGCCACATCGAACTGACCGACTGCCTGTTCGAGAACCAGATGGACGATGCTACAAACGTCCACGGCATTTATGCGCAGATCAGCGCCAAAATCCGCGCCGATGCGCTCGAACTGCGCCTCATGCATCGTCAGCAACAGGGTGCGGAACTCGTCGCGCGCGGCGATCTCGTCGAGTTTGTCCGCGCCGACACGCTGTTGAGCTATCACGAAGCGGCCGTGCGGGCGGTGCAGCGGGTCAACCGGGAATTTCTGCGTGTCACCTTCGATGGGAGTCTGCCCGGGGAACTTGCCGTCGGCGACGCGGTGGCGAACCTGACCTGGACACCATCGCTCACCATCCGCGGCTGCACGTCGCGCGCCAACCGTGCACGCGGATTCCTGCTTTCCACGCCCGGCACGATCGTGATCGAGGGCAACAGGTTTCACGTTCCGGGCGCGGCCATCCTGATCGCGGGGGATGCCAGCGAACGGTTCGAGGCCGGCGCCGTGCGTGACGTCGCCATCCGCGACAATCTCTTCGAGGATTGCAATTTCGGAGTCTGGGGGCAGGCAACGATCCAGGTGACGCCCGAGATCGCGCCTGCCTGCCGCGAGGCCAGCCGATATCACAGAAATATCCGGATCGAAGGAAACCGCTTCGTGGCGTCGGATCGTCGACTCCTGGCTGCGCATTGCGTCGACGGGTTGATCTTCCAGAACAACGCGATCGAGCCCTCCGACGCCTACCCGACGCCGCATGGAGCGGCATCGTCTGTGAACCTGGCGTCATGCTCCAATGCGCAGATTGACGACACGATCGCGAGTTCGAGCGAATCTCCAGGAGACTCGGCGCCGGAAGTCGCCGCCTAGCGCGGCGATCGCATGCTTGAATTCGATGCGCAATGCGCAGAGTCGACGACTATGCAATCAAAATTAGCCAACCGCCTTGCCAAGCCGCGAGTTCGCACCTATACGTACGCATCGACATTTGGCCGGACGATCGGGCCGTTACGCCTTCGCTGCATGCTGGGCGCACGTTCAGACCCTCTCCAAACATCGACTAACCGAGCCTGAACCACGCGTGTCACGCGTGGTTTTGGCTCATGTGCGGCTAAGCAAGCGAAAGGTACTCCCATGGTTAAAGGCACCGTGAAATTCTACAACGAACAAAAGGGCTTCGGATTCATCCAGCCGGACGACGGCGGCAAGGACGTCTTCGTCCATGCAACCGCTCTCGAGCGCGCTGGCATGCGTAGCCTGGCGGAGGGACAGAAGGTCTCGTTCGACACGCAGGAAGATCGCCGCACCGGCAAGCTCGCCGTCGGCAACATCCAGGCCGCGTGAAATCCAGAATGACTAGTCGGGTCATCTGACCCGGATTGTCGGGGCCGCTCCCTCCGGGGGGCGGCCTTTCTGTTTTTGCTTGGGGATGACGCCCCGAAGCGCCGATGACAGGCCGAGCGGTCGCCCGCCACTGGGCGCCAAGCCAACATCATCAGCAGGATTTGCGCGCGGTTGACGCTGCGCTACCTTGCGATCACACGAACCAATCCAACCGAGTGAAGGACGAATGAGCGGGTTCAAAGGCGACAAATTCGACGACCGACTGAGCACGGCCGCCAAGGCGAAGCAGGCCGCGTTGGAAAAATTCCGCACCAAGCCGAAACCCAACGATCCGGCTGTCATCGAGCAGCTGGCCGCGCGCGCGGCGATCGCCGTTGCGCGGGATGCGCGCCTGGCGGAGCGCAAAGCCGCCAAACAAGCCGAGGAACGGACGCGCGAGGAAGAACGCATTGTACGCGAAGCCGAGGCCGCCCGCCTCGCCGCGGAGAAGGCGATCCAGGACGCTGCATTGGAGATCCAGCGCAAGGCCGCGCGCGACGCCCGCTACGCGGCCCGCAAGAAAAACAAGCGCTGAGATCGTTCGCGCGAGCGGATGGCCGAAATGGAGTCGTGGCTGACGGCCGCGCTCGCCTAAATCCCGCGATATCTCGAGTTCCAACTCCGTCAATCCGAGCAGCCCGGCTGCGTGATCGCGATCGCGCATCGCGGGCGTCTGGTTCTCGAGCAGGCATTCGGGCAGGCCGCTCTTCTCCGACGCATTCCGCTGACCCCGCGGCATCGCTTCCGCGTCGCATCCCATTCCAAGAGCTTCACGGCGGCCGCGATCATGCGGCTGCGCGAGCAGCGCAAGCTGCGGCTCGACTCCCCGACCGGCGACTACGTCGATGGCCTGCATCCGCGAATCGCCGAGGTGACGGTCGCACAGCTGCTTTCGCATTCCGCGGGCATCATCCGTGATGGAACCGATGCGGGCCAATGGCAGGACCGCCGCCCCTTTCTCGATGCGCGCGAGCTCCGTGCGGCGCTGAGCGCGGCGCCGACGATCGAACCGAACTTCCGGTTCAAATACTCGAACCACGGCTTCGGCCTCGCCGGCCTGGTGATCGAGGCTGTGACAGGGGAACGCTATGGCGCCTGGGTCCAGCGCGAGATCATCGCAAAGGCGGGACTTGCGGAGACCACACCGGACATGCCGACCGCGCGCGGCGCGGCGATGGCGCGCGGGCACAGCGGCAAGACGCTGCTCGGGCGGCGCATCGTGGTTCCCGGCGATCAATCGACCCGGGTCCTGGCGCCGGCCACCGGATTCGTCAGCACCGCCGGCGATCTGGCCCGCTTCTTCGCGCAGCTCGATCCCGCCGCTTCGCGCAGCGCACTCTCGACGGCGAGCCGTCGCGAGATGACGCGGCGGCAATGGCGCGATCCGCATGGCAGCCTGGTTCGCCACTACGGCCTGGGGATCATGAGCGGGAATGTCGGCGATTGGGAATGGTACGGCCATGGCGGCGCGTTCCAAGGCTTCATCAGCCGCACCGTGATGTTGCCAGGGCGCGCGCTCGCGGTGTCGATCGTCACCAACGCCATCGACGGCTTGGCCAATCAATGGTCGGACAGCGTGCTCCACATCCAGCATCGCTTCGCGCGGGAGGGGGCGCCAGCTGGCCGCAACCGTGACTGGGGCGGCCGCTGGTGGACGCTATGGGGCGCCGTCGATCTCGTTCCGATGGCGGAGAAGATCCTCGTCGCGGCCCCCGCCCTGCTTACGCCCTTCATCGATGCCAGCGAGATCGAGGTCGCGAGCAAGACGCGCGGCCGCATTGTGCTCGCCAACGGCTTCGCCAATCATGGCGAGGATGCGCGGCGCGTGCTGAGCCGCGGCGGCAAGCCTAGCGAACTGTGGCTCGGCGGGACCAAATGGCTGCCTGAAGCGCCACTCGCGCGCGAGATCTCGAACCGCTACGCCGGCGCCAAACGGCGCTGACCACGCCGCATCGTCTATTTCTTCTCGAAATCCGTGCGCTCGTCGATCGGCAGGCCTTGCAGGAATCGACGGAAGCAATCGAGCCCCATTTCCGTCGCGCCGAGGCGAACCCATTCGCGGCCGCCGAGGATGCGGGCCTCGCGCATCGCCGTTCCGTTTGCAGTCGCGATCGCGATCAGAATCGTGCCGCCAAAATCCAGGCGATCATCGCCTTCATCGAGCGCGATCAGCACCGCCAAGCCATGACTGGCGCCGGTCGCGCGGCGCAAGGCCTGCGCCACCGAGGCGACCACAGCCGCGTCGATCTGCCCCGAAATCTGGGCCGCATCGAGCCCGACCGCCGCACCGATTTGGCGCAGATCGCGCGCAACGATGCCGCGCCGAAAGACGTGCTCGGCGCCGGGTAGATGCCCGATCCGCGCGGCGATCTGCCCAGACGTGAAATTCTCGGCCACCGCCAGTGAGGCGTTGCGACCCTTCAAGGCCGCGAGCACGACGCCTTCGAGCGTCTGGTCGTCCTCGGCAAGGATGAAATTGCCCAGCCGCTTGCGCACTTCCGCCTGCATCGGCGCGAGCTTGCGGTCGATATCGGCACGGTCGATTCCGCGCACGGTCAATTTCGTCTCGAGCTGCGGGTAATGCGCGCGAAAGCCGAGCTTCACGCTGTTGTCCGGCACGAGCTCCTCGATCCCCGCGAGCAGCGTATCCGCATGCGATTCACCGATGCCGTAGGAATGGAAGCGCTTGAGATGGATCGAGTTGGCCGTGCCGCTGCGCTTCAACAGGCGCGGGATGACCTGCTCCTCGAGCATGCGCTTGAGTTCACGCGGCACGCCGGGCGTGAACAGGAACCGCGCCTTGCCGATATCGAGCGCGAAGCCGCAGGCCGTGCCGATCGGATTGTCCAGCATCTCCGCAGTCGCCGGCAGCATCGCCTGCTTGCGGTTGTTGGGCGGCATCACCCGCGCGCGCTTCGTGAAGAAGGCTTCCATCCGGCCGAGCCATTCCTGGTGGAGCACGAGCTCGACTCCGGCGGCGCGCGCGGCGATTTCCTGCGACAGATCGTCGACCGTGGGTCCCAGCCCGCCATTGACGATCACCGCATCGGCGCGCGTCGAGGCGCGCTGGAAGGCCTCGAGCAGGGCAGCGCGATCGTCCCCCACGGTCGTTCCCCAGACCACAGTCAGGCCGACATCCTCGAGGCGCTGGCTGATATGGCTGAAATTGCTGTTGACGATCTTGCCCGTCAGCACTTCGTCGCCGGTGCAGATGATCTCGACGCGCATTCTTCCTCCTGTCGTAACGTTTGCCGTACGCGCGGCGCGACGCCAGGCGCAAATTTCCTATCATCGATGACCAGGCGCGCCTAGCGTCACCGGCGACGAAACGCGCGGCAGCGCGCATGATCACGCCATGTCCGACCACACACCACGCATTGCCGTCATCGGCGGCGGCCCCGCCGGTCTGATGGCGGCCGAAACCCTCGCGTCACGCGGCGCGCTGGTCACCGTCTACGACCACATGCCCGGCCTCGGACGGAAATTCCTGATGGCAGGGCGCGGCGGCCTCAATCTCACGCATAGCGAGCAGCTCGAAACCTTCCTCACCCGCTACGGCGATGCCGCCCCATTCCTCGCGCCCGCGATCACGGCTTTTTCGCCCACCGCGCTGCGCGCCTGGGCCGATTGCCTGGGTCAGCCGAGCTTCGTGGGCAGCAGCGGCCGCGTGTTCCCCGTTGTCCTCAAGGCGTCGCCATTGCTGCGCGCCTGGACGGCCCGGCTCGTCGCACTCGGCGTGACTTTCGCGCTGCGCCAGCGCTGGCTCGGGTGGAGCGACGATGGCGCGCTGCAATTCCGAGTCGCCGACGGCACGCAAACACATGAGCGACCCGATGCGACGATCCTGGCGCTCGGCGGCGCGAGCTGGCCGCGGCTCGGCTCGGATGGCGCCTGGGCCGACCTGCTGCGCGCGCGCGGCGTCACGATCGAGGCGCTCAGCCCGGCGAATTGCGGCGTCATGATCGACTGGTCAACGCATTTCAAGGAGCGCTTCGCCGGTACACCGCTGAAGCGCGTCGCGCTGCGCCTCGCCGGCCGCGTCGTGCGCGGCGAGGCAGTCGTCACCGCCTCCGGTCTCGAGGGCGGCGTGGTCTATGCCTTGGCAGCGCCCTTGCGTGCGGCCCTTCGCGACCATGCGCCCGTCACGCTCCGGCTCGATCTGCGTCCGGATCTCGATCTCGCCGCGTTGACCGAGCGGCTCAGGACGCCGCGGCGCAGCCAGTCGCTCTCGACCTATCTTCGCAAGGCCGCCGCCCTGCCGCCCGTGGCGATCGGCCTGCTGCACGAAACAGCGGGCGCGGCGTTGCCGAGCGCGCCCGCATCCCTCGCCGCCATGATCAAGTCCGTCCCGCTCGCGGTGACGGCGCCGGCCGGAATCGCGCGCGCCATCTCCACCGCCGGCGGCATCGCCCGGGAAGAACTCGACGCGCATTTCATGCTGCGCCGCCTGCCTGGGGTCTTCGCGGTCGGAGAGATGCTCGACTGGGAAGCGCCGACGGGCGGCTATCTGCTGCAAGCCTGCTTCTCGACCGCGTTCTGCGCCGCACAGGGCGCGCTCGACTGGTGCGCGCGCGAAGATCGCTGACGCAAGCTCAGGCGCCCGGCGTCAGCGGATCCGGGGCGGCGCCGATTTCGCGGCGCAGACAGGCGACATGGTGGCCTGGCGCGACTTCGAGCAAGGGCGGATCGTCGGTGCGGCACATCGCGATCGCATGGGGACAACGCGTGTGAAAGCGGCAGCCCGGCGGCGGATTGGCCGGGCTCGGCACGTCGCCTTGCAGGATCACCTTGCGGCGCTTGCGCGTCGGATCGGGAATCGGCGCCGCGGCGAGCAGCGCCTCGGTGTAGGGGTGCAGCGGATTCGTGAACAGCGTCCGCTTGTCGGTGATTTCGACGATGCGGCCGAGATACATCACCGCGATGCGATGGCTGATGTGCCGCATCACGGCGAGATCATGCGAGATGAACAGGAAGGCCAGGCGATATTCATCCTGCAGATCGATGAGCAGATTGAGCACCTGCGCCTGCACGGACACATCGAGCGCCGAGACCGGCTCGTCGGCGATGATCAGTTCGGGCTCGACCGCCAGCGCCCGCGCGATGCCCAGGCGCTGGCGCTGGCCGCCGGAGAATTCATGCGGAAACTTGCGCATCGCCTCGGCACGCAAGCCGACGCGCTGGAAGAGTCGCGCGACGCGCTCCTGAACTTCCCTGCCCGAGGCGAGCGAGAAATTCTCCATCGGCTCGCCGACGATGCTGCCGGCGGACATGCGCGGATTCAGCGAGGAATACGGATCCTGGAAGATCGTCTGGATGCGACGGCGATGCGGCCACATCTTCGCGGGTGACAGCTTGGTCACGTCCTCGCCGCCGATGCGGATGCGTCCGCTGGTGGGCTCGACGAGCTTGAGCACCGCGCGGCCGACAGTGGTCTTGCCGCAGCCGGACTCACCGACGAGCCCCAGAGTCTCGCCACGCGCGACGGTGAAGCTGACGCCGTCCACGGCCATCACCGCGCCGACCTGCCGGCCGAAGACGCCCTTGCGGATCGGGAAGTGTTTGACGAGGCGATCGACCTCGAGCGTGGGCGGCGTGGTCATGCGAGACCCGATCTCTCGACGCGGTCGACTTCCCAGCACGCGACGGCATGGCCCGACCCGGCGGCGACCAGCGGCGGGCGCTGGCCGCGACATTGCTCGGTCGCGAACCCGCAACGCGGCGCGAAGGCGCAGCCGGGGATCGCGCGATTGAGCGCCGGCACGATGCCGGAAATCTCCTGCAGCCGCGGCCGCCGCCCCGCTTCCTCCGCGTCGACATCGAGGCGTGGCCGGGCGCGCATCAGGCCGCGCGTGTAGGGATGCAAGGGCCGCGCAAAGAGCTCGGTGACCGATGCCTCCTCGACCTTGCGGCCGGCATACATGACCATCACGCGCTGCGTGGTCTCCGCCACCACGCCGAGATCATGCGTGATCATCATGATCGCGGCGCCGGTCTTCTCCTTCAGCTCGATCATCAATTCCAGGATCTGCGCCTGGATCGTCACGTCCAGCGCCGTGGTCGGCTCGTCGGCGATCAGCAGCTCCGGGTCGCAGGAGAGCGCGATCGCGATCATCACGCGCTGGCGCATGCCGCCGGAGAGCTGATGCGGATAATCGTGGATGCGCCGCTCGGCATCGGGCACGCGAACGAGGCGCAGCATCTCGACCGCGCGATCCATCGCCGCCTTCCATCCGAGCTTCATGTGCTGGACGACGTTCTCCGCGATCTGCACGCCGATGGTCAGCACCGGATTGAGGCTGGTCATCGGCTCCTGGAAGATCATCGCGATGCGATGGCCGCGAAGCTCGCGGATCCTGTCGTCCGAGAGCCGGGTCAGATCCTGGCCGTCGAATACGATCGAGCCGGCGACGATCCGGCCCGTGTCCTTTGCGATCAGGCGCAGGATCGACAGCGCTGTGACGCTCTTGCCGCAGCCGGACTCGCCGACGATGCCGAGCGTCTCGCCACGCTCGATCCGGAACGAGACGCCGTCCACCGCGCGCACCACGCCGTCGAGCGTCATGAAGTGACAGGCGAGATCCGTGACTTCCAGAAGCGGCGCGGCGTCGGCCATTTCCGTCACATCCGCCGTGCAAGGCGCGGATCGAGGCGATCGCGCAGGCCGTCGCCGAGCATGTTCACGCCGAGCACCATCACGGCCAGGAAGATTCCGGGGATGAGGATGCTCCACGGCGCGATGAGGAAGAAGCTGCGGCCTTGCGCGATGATGTTGCCCCAGCTCGGGATCTCCGGCGGCACGCCCACGCCGAGGAAGCTCAGCGCCGCCTCGGTCAGGATCGCCGACGCGCAGATATAGGTCGACTGCACGATCAGCGGCGCCAGGGTGTTGGGCAGGATGTGGCGCAGCAGCAGCTTCGGCGCCTTGGTGCCACCCGCGATCGCCGCCTCGATGAAGGGCTGCGCGCGCAACGACAGCACCACGCTGCGCACCAGACGCACGATTCGGGGAATCTCCGGGATCACGATCGCAGCGATCACCACGGCGAGCCCGGGCCGTGTGAGCGTGATCAGCGCGATGGCGAGCAGAATCGACGGGATCGCCATGATGCCGTCCATCACGCGCATCACGATCCCGTCGACGGATTTGTAGAAGCCGCAGAGCAGGCCGATTGTCAACCCAAGCAGCGAAGCGACCGTGGCGACGGAGAAGCCGACGACCATCGACACGCGCGTGCCATAGATCGTGCGCGAGAAGACGTCGCGGCCGAACTGGTCGGTGCCGAACCAGAAGCGCTCGGACGGCGGACGCAGCCGATTGATCGGATTGAGCCGCAGCGGATCGCCGGCGATCCACGGCGCGAAGATCGCGATCGCAAAGAGCAGGAGCATGAGCGCGCCGCCGACCACGATGGTCGGGTTGCGGCGGATGAACACCGCCACCCCGCCTTTCGGCGCCGCGTCTTCGCTGTCGAGGGCGATGCTCGTCATCGGCGCGCCTCAATACCGGATGCGCGGATCGAGGAAGGCATAGGAAATGTCGATCATCAGGTTCACCAGAACCTTGGCGGCGGCGAAGACGAGGATCAGCCCCTGCACGATCGGGTAGTCGCGCTTGAGCACGGCGTCGACGGTCAGGCGCCCGAGTCCGGGAATGTTGAACACGGTTTCCGTGATCACGACGCCGCTGATCAGCAGGGCGATGCCGATGCCGATCACGGTGACGATCGGCACCGCGCTGTTCTTGAGTGCATGCACCAGCAGCACCCGCGTCGTCGCAAGGCCCTTGGACTCGGCCGTGCGGATGTAGTCCTGCGACAAGACCTCGAGCATGCTCGCCCGGGTAATGCGCGCGATCAACGCGCAATAGGTCGTGCCGAGCGCGACCGACGGGAGGATCAGACGCTCGATGAACGGCCAGAGCCCGTCGCCGATCGGGCGATAGCCCTGCACCGGCAGCCAGCCCAGCTTGATCGAGAAGACGTAGATCAGGATGTAGCCGGCGAGGAAGACCGGCACGGCGAAGCCCATCACCGCGAAGCCCATCACCACGCGATCGGCCCATTTGCGCGCCTTCCACGCCGCGATCACGCCCATCGGGACGGCGAGCACCACGGCGACCAGCAGCGTCGACAGGGTCAACGCCAGCGTCGGCTCCAGCCGCTGCATGATCAGCTGGCTCACCGGCAGGTTGGAGAAGATCGAGATGCCGAGATCGCCCTGGAACAACCGCCAGCACCAGGTCACGAATTGCTCGAGCATCGGCCGATCGAGTCCGAGCTTGGCCCGGATGTTCTCGATGTCCTGCGATGTCGCGTCGTCGCCGGCGATGATCGCCGCTGGATCACCCGGCGCGATGCGCAGCAGGAAGAAGACGAACACCGCCACCACCGCCATGACCGGGATGGTGGCGAACAGACGTCCGACGACATAGGCGAACATGCCTGCGATCTATCGCTCAGCGCAGGCGCGCAGGCCTATTTCTTCGTGATGTTCCACAACACCGCCAGGCCGGAAACGCCGAGCACGCCCGACAGGCGATCGGAGCGATAGGCGATCGGCTGCGCCCATTGGCCATAGGGCACGTAGACGACCTGCTCGATCGCGCGCGTCTGCAAATCGGTCGCGATCTTCAGACGCTCCGCGTCGGTCTGCGCGAAACCCCATTTGCTGCGGAGCTGTTCGACTTCCGGGTCACAGGGCCAGCCGAACAACCCGCGATCGCACGCGGCGCCGAGCCAGGTGTGAATGATGGGATTGGACCCGCTGATGCCCGAGGACGTGGTGACGAAGATGTTCCAGCCGCCCTGCGCGGGCGGCTCCTTCTTGGCGCGGCGCTGCACCACCGAGCCCCAATCCATCGCCTGCACGTCCACGTTCAGGCCGGCTTCGCGCATGGCCTGGATGAGCACCTGCGTACTCGGATTGATGGTGACGTGATCCGTTGCGTGGAGGACCGTGATCGGCTCGCCCTTGTAGCCAGCCTCCTTGAGCATCTCGAGGGCCTTCTTCGGATTGTACTCCTTGAGCATCGCGCTGCCGCCCTGGTTCTCCAGCGGCGAGCCGCACATGATCAGGCCGTGACAGACCCGGTAGAACGCGGGATTGCCGACGACGGTGCGCAGGAAATCCTCCTGGTTGATCAGCCTGTACATCGCCTGCCGCGCCTTGATGTCGTTGAAGGGCGGATGCAGATGGTTGAGTCGAATCAGGCCGAAAGTGCTGTCGAGCTTGCCCGTGCGCATGACCTTGACATTGCGCGACTGCTCCAGCATCGGCACGAAATCCACCGATGGCGCCTCGAGATAGTCGATCTCGCCGTTGATCAGCGCCTGCATCGCCGTCTGCGGATCCGATATCCAGATCAGCTCGATGCGGTCGACGCCCGGGATCTTGCCGCCAGCGAAGGTCTGCGCCGGCTCGCTGCGCGGGATGTAGTCCTTGTTCTTCAGGTAGACCGTCTTGCTGCCGGGCACCCAGAGCTCCCTGGCGAATTTGTACGGGCCGGAGCCGATCGCCTCCTGGATCTGCGTATTCGGATCAACCAGCGCCTCCTTCTCGCGCATGATGATGGGGACGGAGGTGCTCGTCTTGCCGAGCGTCGCGAGCACCTGACCGTAGGGCTCCTTGAGGACGATCCTGAACGTCTTCTCGTCGACGATCTCCAGCTTGTCGGTGAATTGCAGCAGGCGCTGGCCGGCGGGATCGCGCGCGCCCCAGCGCTTCAGCGAGGCGACGACGTCCTTCGTCGTGACGGGAGAGCCGTCATGGAATTTCTGCCCGTCGCGCAGGGTCATCGTGTAGGTCAGCTTGTCGGGGCTGATGTCGTAGGCCCCGACCATCTGCGGCTGCGGCACCAGATCGTCGTCGACGCCGAAGAGCGTGTCGTAGATCAGCATGCCGTGGATGCCCGCGATGGTCTGGGTCGTCCAATAAGGATCGAGGGTGCGCACATCCGCATGCATCACCGCACGCAGGATCTTCTCCTGCGCCGGCGCCGTGCTCGGCAGCAGGCTCAAGCAAGCCGCCGCCAAGACGATCGCGCCGGAAAGACTACGCAGGCGGTCGAATTTACCCATGCCGCTCGTCATGCCATCTTCTCCCAACAGATCTCCAAGATCGGACCGCCGATCCGTGAGATCGGATGATGCGGTGCCGGCCACGCCGGGCGCAAGATCCATGACACGAGACGGCTCGCGGCGCAGTCTAGGGTCGACGGCAGAGGCAAGGGATCGCCGCGAATCTGCGTCTGATTGCGTCCCAGGATCTGTTCATCAATCAGTCGCCGGTCATCGCGCGCGCAGGCGCGTCATCGACCCGCGTGGTGACGGTAGATCGCTGCCAGCGTCGCGAAGGCGAGCTTCTTCGTCGCCTTGTCTTCGGCGACCAGGCCCTTGCGGTTGAATCCGCGTTGGAAGCCCGTCTGCCGGCGTTCGGAGCGGAAATCCTAGAGCAGCCACGCGGCGTAGCCGCGCACATAGGGCGTGCGCTCGATCAGCTCGAACTGGCGGCGATGGAATTCGGCCTGCCAATCCTCGGTGAACAGGATTCGCCCCGCACCACGATGGCGGGGTCGCGCATCGGCGCCGGTTTCGCTGATGATCACCGGCTTGTCGGGATGCGAGTTGGCGAGCAGCCGCTCGAGCCCGGAGAAATCCGGCTCGTACCAGCCGAAATATTCGTTCAACCCGATCACGTCGAGCGAGTCCGCGAGCCGGTCCTCGATGCGGAAATTCACGCGGTTGATCAGGCATGCCGCGGAAATCAGCCGCGTCGGATCGGCGGCGCGCGCAGACTTCGCAAGCTCAGCCATGAAGCGGTAGCGCGCATCGGTGTCGGCGTTCTCATTGCCGACGCCCCAGATCACGATGCTCGCGCGATTGGCGTCGCGCGCGATCAGCTCGCGCAGCTGGTTCTCGGCATCGGCGTAGCTGGCGGGATTGGCGAAATCGATCGCCCAATAGACCGGCACTTCCGCCCACAGCAGAAATCCGAGTTCGTCGGCGATCCGCGCGACGAGGTCGTGGTGCGGGTAATGCGCCAGTCTCAGGAAATTCGCGCCGAGCTCGCGCGCATGCTGAAAGCGACGCCGGATATCGCCCTCGTCGCTCACACGGCCGTGCGCGAGATCATCCTCATGCACGCAGGCGCCGCGCAGAAAGACGGATCGTCCGTTGAGATGGATCTCGCGACCCACGACGCGGATCTCGCGAAATCCCACGCGATCGGTCACGCGATCCGCACCGAAGGAGAACGCGACCTCGTAGAGATGCGGCGCTTCCGGCGACCACAGGCTGGGGCGCGCCGCGATGCGCGCGCGCCCGCTGCCGCCCGTCACCGGCACCTCGACACCGACGCCGAGCGCGGGAATTGCGACCATCGCGACGCCGTCGACGGCATCCGACAGCACGATCTCCACATCGATGTGTTGGAAGCTGCCATCGGGCGTCAGCGCGATGGTGGCGCGGCGGATGAAGACTGGTGGCAGGCGGATCAGCGCGACCTCGCGATGCAGGCCGCCGTAGTTGAACCAGTCGAAATGATGCATCGGCACGCGATCGTGCCGCCGCCGGTTCTCGACCATCACCTGGATGCGATTGGGGCCCGACCGCAGCGCGCGCGTCGCCTCGACGGTGAACGGCGTCGAGGCGCCGAGATGTCCGCCGACGCAGATGCCGTTGACGAAAACGAGCGCCGCATAGGCGGCGGCGCCGAACTGCAGGACCACGCGCTCATCGCGACGAGCCCACTGGAACTCGACATCGCGCGTGTACCACACCGCGCCTTCGAAATAGCGCCATTCCGGCTGCAGCAGGTTCCAGCATGACGGCACCGGAACGACATGCCCCGCCTCGACTTCGTAGTCGCGCGGCACGGCCCATTGCGAGGGCGGCCGATCATCCTCGGCGTACCATTTCTGGCGCAAGCCTTCGTCGAAGAGATCGAGCGTCATGAACCATTCACCGCACAGGCTCTCACTGGCGCGCCCCGTCGTGGCGAGCAATTCACGATGGCCGACGCGCAGCGCGACGAAGCGATCCGCATAACCCTCATCATGGAGATGGGCGAAAGGGTCGTGCGCATCGGTCTCGGTCATCGCAATGCATCCGAGCGAAAGCCGATGCCGACCATGCCGCGGAACCGCCACGCCCAACGTCCCGGCCAGAGCACGTCCGCGATCATCGCGATGGCGATCCAGCGAAACCATGTCGCAAAGCCGTTCGAGAGGCCTTGCGGCTCCTCATAGCCACGCACCCAGCCATCCTGACGGTGGGTCCCGGCGCGCACGTCGCAGAATCCACCATCGTCATTCTGGAAGTCGAGCAAACCATCGAGCAACGCGGCGAGCCACGTCTCGATCTCCTCCCGGCGATGCCCGATCAGGCGATGGCCATGCGCGAGCACATCCACCGCGTCGACATCGATGCAGGCGCTGTCGACGCGCGGCGGCAGGCTCAGACAATAATCGACCGCCTTGTCCTGATGCGGCAGCACGCGGCCACGCGCGAACCAGAGGTGATGATTGTGCATCGAGCCCGCGAAGGCATGGAGCATTCGGGTCGCGTCCGAAAGCTGCCCCACGCCCCAGAATCCAGTCGAAGGTTCCTGCGTGCGATCGTGCCAATCGAACAGCGCGTCGAAGGCACGCGCGACCGTGTCGCGCGCTGCGTCGTCGCCGAAGCGCTCGAGCAGCAAGAGGAAGCTGCCGAGATTCACGATGTTGTTGCCCTCCTGCCAGGGGTCGCGCATGTCGCGCCGGCTGAGCCAGGCGCCGAGCGTTTCGAGATTCAGGAATGGCACGGCGAAATCGAACACCGGACGATGCTGCGGATCCAGCATCTCGATGGCACCGAGCGTGTAGTTCGTCACGTGAAAATCGATGTAGCGCCAGGTCTCTTCGCGGTCGGGCTTCTTGAACACATCGGCATCGTGCATGCCGGTGATGCGAAAGCGGCCATCGCGCAGGCGAGATCGCTCGAGCCACTCGACGAGGCGGCTGCGCTCCGCCGCGGTGAAGTCGTCCAGGCCCCCGATCAGCGCGGCGCAGAGGATCGCATTGTAGCTGCCGGGCAGCAGCATCCCCGGCCAGCGTGCGGGATCATGCGCCGAGGAGATGCGCGCCACGCCGCGGGGCGCATTCTCCGCCTGCATGCTCGCGAGCCAGCGCAATGTGCGCTTGCGTGCGCTCTCGACGCGTGCGGCGAGCCGCGCGGCGCTCGGCTCCATGTTCATCCCTTCACCGCCCCCGCAGCCATGCCCTGCATGACGCGCTTCTGCGCCACCAGGAAGACGATCGCCACCGGCAACGTGGTGATGACCGCCAAGGCCATGATGCCCTGGAAATTGGCGCCGAGTTCCGTGTTCATCGCGAGCAGGGCGACGGGCAGCGTGTAGCTTTCCGGCGTCTTCGAGAACACGAGGACCGGGAACCATTGCGACCAGTTCAGCAGGAACGTCACCAGCGTCACCGTCGCCGTGACCGGCATCGCCATCGGCAGCACGATGCGAAACAGGATTGCCGCCTCGCTGGCGCCATCCATCACGCCGGCCTCGATGACTTCCTTGGGGATCGCCCGGAAGAATTGCTCGAACAGGAAGAACTGGATCGGCCCGAGCGCGAGAAACAGCACGATGCCCGCGTAGGAGCCGAGCAAGCCGAGCTTGAACATCACGACGTAGACCGGAATGACCAGCAGCATGTACGGATACATGATCGTCACGAGAAAACCGTAGCGCAGCAACGTGAAGCCCGGCAGGTCGGGCTTGCGCACCAGCGCATAGGCGCCGAGCGCCGTCACCGTCACGCCAAGCAAAGTCGATGCGCCGGTGATCGCGAAGGAGTTGGCCACGTAGACCCAGAGCTGGACGCCCCCGATGCGCGCGATCTCGCCGAGGATGCCCAGATCGAAGGCTTCCGGCAGCAGGCGCAGCGGATCGGTCATGACAGCGCGCGTCGTGCGAAACGCGCTGACCAGCATCCACCAGTAGGGATAGAGGAACAGCACGGAGATGACGAGCGCCGCGCCATAGGCCAGCACTTGCGCCCAGGATCGCGGCGCCGCGCTCATCGCCACGCCGCCTTGTCGCCGATGCGATAGGCGGTCAGCGACAATCCGATCACGAGGGCGAACAGGATCGTCGCCATCGCAGTCGCCTCGCCGTAGCGCCCCTGATCGAAGAGTTGGTAGGCGTAATAGCTGACGAAATTCGTGTGATCGTTCGGGCCGCCCTTGGTCATCACCACGACGACGGTGAAGGTCTTCAGGAACTGGATCGTCGCGTAGACGATGTTGATCACCAGCGCGGGGCGCAGCTGCGGCAGCACCACCCAGCGCCAGCGCTGCCAGCTCGTGGCGCCGTCGATGGCCGCGGCCTCCTCCAAGGCGCGATCGCGGATCGCGAGATTGGCGAGAAAGATCAGCATGTAGAATCCGGCGTGGTGCCAGAGCTCCGCGATGAGGATGGACGCGGTGACCGTGTTGATGCTCGACAGACCGCCGAAGCCCGGCAGATCCAGCGCGCTCAGCGCCGCATTGACCGCGCCGAAGGATCGGTCGAACAGCCAGCGCCAGACGACATAGCCGGCGACATCGGGCGTCACGACGGGCAGGAAGATTGCGAGCCGAAAGAACAGATTGGCGCGCTCGAGCAGCGTGGAGTCGAGCAGCGTGGCAACCGCCAGCGCGAAGGCCAGGTTCGCGACGACGGCCAGCACGGTGTAGACGAGCGTGCGCGACAGCGACGCGATGAACAGCGGATCGGCGAAGACGGCGGCGTAGTTGGCGAGGCCGACATAGCTCGGCGCCGCGCGCAAGGCGCTCGCGGATGCCGTGAACGAAATCTGGATCGACAGCAGGATCGGCCACACGCCGAACAGGATCGTCAGCGCCGCGAAGGGCAGCACGAAGAGATAGAAGACCCGATTCGGCCAGATCTGCGCGAATGCGCCGGTCATGTTCCCAGAGCCCAAGCGCAAGGCGGGCGACGCGCAACACCGATGTCGCGCGTCGCCATCCCGGCGCTACTTCGCCAGACGCGCCACCAGGTCGCGCATCTCGCGCGCGGCGTCGGCGATGAAGGGCTTCCAATCCGCCGGCGGGTTGGTGATGCCGGAGAGCAGCTTGCGGTGATAGGCCGCCTCGAGTTCCGGATACCAGGCATGGATCGATTCCGGGAAATCATAGGCCACGAGCTTGCCCTGGGCGCGCGCGAAGAACTGCGAGCGCTCCGAGAGCACGCCGACATCGAGATCCTTGCGCACCGCCGCGCCGATCGTCTCGAGCGACGCCTGCTGCGCCGGCTTGGTGAGCATGAAGCGGGCGAACTCGATCGCCAGCTGCTTGTTGGGCGAATTCTCCGGGATCGCGATCCCGCGCATGCCGCCGATGACAACCGCATTGTCGCGCCCCGCCGCGAATTTCGGCCACGGGCCGGAGATGAAATCACCGCCCAGCACGTTGGGCTGGTCCCATTTGCGCACGTTCCAATCGCCGACACGGAACATGCCCGCGCGGCCGCCCTCGATCACCTGGTACATCTCCGTGAAGGAGTGGTTCACGGTATCGGGTGCGACGAATTTGTAGCCGCTGTAGGTCTTGAGGAACTCCTCCAGCACCTGCGCATGCGCCGGCTCGTCGATGATCACCTTGCCCGCGGGGTCGACCAGCGTATGGCGCAGGCCCGAGCCGAAGGTGAACAGATCGAGCATGTGGATCAGGTCGCGGGGCTTGGCCGCCTGCAGCGCGAAGCCGAACGTATCGGCCTTGCCGTTGCCGTCGGGATCGTTGTCGCGAAACTTCACGGCGACGCGGCGCACGTCGTCCCAGCTCTCCGGAAACTTGTCGCCGACCTTGTCGAGCCAGCTCTTGCGCACCCCCAGCGCCATCTGCACGCGCTGCATCGGGATGATGATCATCCGATCCTTGAAGGTGGCGACGCGCAGATCGTCCTCGCCGAGGAAGCCGCGATCGGCGACGCCCTCGAGCACCGGCTTCATGTCCATGATCCGGTTGGTCTGCGCCTGGATCCGGATGACGCGCTCGTAATTGTTGAATATCAGATCCGGCGCGCTGTCGGTATTGACGGCGCTGATCACGCGACCGAACCATTGATCGGTCGGGAAGCTGAGCGAACGCACGGTGACGCCGGGCTTGGTCTTGGCGAATTCGGCGCTCATGCGCTCGAACCAGGCGATGCCGTTGTCGCCGAGATCGTGCCAGACATTGAGGGTCTGCGCGCCCGCCGGGGCGCAGGCCAGGAAGGCGGCGGCCAGCAGGCTGCCGATCCGACGTAACGCTCGCATGTTCGATCCTCCCGAGATGACTGGAGCGCGACCCTCTCGCGTGTCGCTGCCCGCATGATGGGGAAAACGTTTTCCCTTGGTCGAGCTAGGCCGGCGCGCGCGCGCCGTGCAAGAGCGAAGTCGAAGCGGCGCAGCACGGTCAAGCTGACCGCGACGTTCCAGGCGAATCTGGCCGCGATCGAGGGTTTTCTGATGCAAGGCGGGTCTTCCGGCGCGTTCGACCGACTGCTCGGCGAGCTGGCGGATGCCGTGATTCCCAATCTCGAGCGCTGGCCGGAGATGGGGCGTCGCTTCTTCGACGATCTGCCGGGTTCCATCGAAGCGGGTGACGCGATTGATCGGCTGCGCGCACGCTTCGGCGCTCCGGACATTCGCGAATATGCCGCCGGCGACTTCGTCATCCTCTACGCGCTTGCGGATCCGGATCGGTGACATGATTACTATGAGTGCTGGCCGTCGAGAGACCTCGTCGAGAGTTTGAGCGGCAGCGCGAAGTCGAGACACATCAGGACATGCCACGACGCCCCGACGCCCGACACCCCAAGCGCCCCGCCTCGATCGCGAGCGTGGCGGCGCGGGCCGGTGTGTCGATCGCGACGGTCTCGCGCGTCATGAACGGCGTCGCGAAGAAGGCGTCCGAGGAGACCACCGATCGCGTGCGCCGCGCGGTGACGGATCTCGACTATCGTCCGATGAGCGCGGGGCGCGACCTGCGCCAGCGCCGCAGCCGCGTCGTGGCGCTGCTCGCGGCCAACCTCGCCAATCCCGCGATGGCCGGGATCGCGGCCGCGGCCGAGGCCGCCCTGCGCGCGCATGGTCTGGTGATGGTGGTCTGCGACAGCCACGACCGGGCGGAGCTGCAGGATGAATATCTTCTGGAGATGCGCGCCCAGCGCGCGCGCGCGACCGTGCTGCTCGGGGTCGTGGCAAGTCCGACGCTGACCAGTCTGCAGCGCGCCGGCGAGCCGCTGCTGTTCGTCAGCCGGCGCTGTCCCGCCGCGCCGCAGGCGCCGTTCGTCGGCATCGACAACCGCAGCGCCGGCGCCGAGGTCGCGGATTTCTTCGCCTCGCGCGGCTTGCGCGACGTCGCGGCCATCCACGGACCGCTCACCTCCTCGGTCACCGCCGATCGCATCGCCGGGTTTCGCGATCGCGCGCAGGCGCGGTCCATCGCCCTCGACGAGAGCGCCATCGTCTCGGTCACCGGCATCGATCATCTGGAAATCGGCTACCGCGGCATGGAGCGGCTGCTCGCACGCCAGCCGCGCCCCGTCGGCCTCTTCTGCGCCAGCGATCTGATCGCCTTCGGCGCGCATCGCAAGGCGACCGAGAGCGGGCTGTCCGTGCCCGGCGAACTCACGATCGTCGGCTTCGACGACTCGCCGCTCAACGACTGGGTCGCGCCGTGGCTCTCCTCCGTGCGCGTCCCCTATGACCGCTACGGCCCGGCCATCGTCGAAGCGATGAGCGCGATGCTCGATGGCCAGCGCAGCATCAGCACGCTGCTGCCGCACCGCCTCGTCATTCGCGACGCGCGGTAGCTCGGGTCGCGTTCAGATCCCGAAGATCGAGGCGAGACCGGTGCGGGCGCTGAGCGCGGCCATCGTCTGCGCGCTCGGCGCCACCACCGGCTCGGCGGCGGCTTTCAGGATCAGCGGCAGGATGCCGACATCGCCGGCGGAGAGCAGGAATACGCCAGGCTCACCCAGGACCCAGTGCACCGATGGGCGGATATCGTCCATCGCTTCGAGCGGCTGGTACCAGGTCGTACGATCCCGGGTGACGCCCGCCGCCCACGGACCGCGCGCCACACCCTTGATCGTCTGCACCGCGACGTTCTTCTCCATCGCGAGCTTCACCGTGCGCTCGTAATCCGGTCCGTAGACCTGATGCTGGGCGGTGAACCAGTTCAGCGGCAGCAGGATCGAGTCGAAATCGAAGCGCTCCAGGCTGCGGCGATGCATCGCCGCCACGGTCCAGCCATGACCGGTCACCCCGATATGCGTGACCAGCCCCTGCTCGCGCGCCTCGATGCACGCATCCAACGCCCCGCCCGAAGACAGCGCGCGGTCCCATTCATCGGGATGGAACAGCGCATGGAGCTGGATCAAGTCCAGCCGATCGGTCTTCAGGCGATCGAGAGAGCGGCGGATGGAGTCGCGCGCTCCGGCATAGTCGCGATCGCCCGTCTTGGTCGCGAGGAAGAAGCGATCGCGATGGCGCGGCATCCAGCGCCCGACCAGCAGCTCCGAATCGCCATAGCGCGCCGCAGTATCGATGTGGTTGACGTCGTATTCGAGCAGCAGATCGAGCACGCGATCGGCCGTCGATTCATCCGCGCGCGCCAGCGCCGCGGCGCCGAACACGATCGCCGAACTCATATGGCCCGACCGCCCGAAGACCCGCTTCTCGATTGCCATTGCCCTCCCCTCCTGGTGTGCGGCGGGCAGCATAGCATCAGCTCGCGCCTTGTCAGGCCGCGGTCACATTGACCTGTTCGGGGAGTTTGCGCGGCAGGCGGATGGTGAAGGTCGATCCGAGATCGAGCGCCGACGCAACGTCGATACGACCGCCGTGCAAGCCGACGAGCTCGCGCACGAGGTAGAGACCGATGCCGGTCCCGGAGATTCCCATCGCCGTGCGTGCGCGGAAGAATCGTCCGAACAGATTGCCGATCTCGTCCGCGGCGACGCCGACGCCATGATCCCGGACCGCGACATCGACGCTTTGCGCCGATGCCGACACGTGGATCTCGATCTGCCGCGCACGTCCCGAATACTTGACGGCGTTGGACAGCAGATTCGTGAATACCTGCTCCAGGAGCTTCGGATCGCCCGCCATCGTGACGCCATCAGCCGGAATCTGCAGCGCAATCTCGAAGTCCGGGCTGAGCAGCCGCTGCGCCGCGCAAGCCTCCCGGAGCAACGCGCCGAGTTCGAGCGGCAGCGGCTGGAACTCGATCTGCCCGGCCTCGAGCTTCGAGCTCGACAGCGTGCGATCGATCAACCCTACGAGGCGCGCGACCGCGCCGCGGATGCGCTCGACATGCCGACCGACGCCGATCTCCACCGCGAGCTGATGCGCAGCGAGGCGCTGCGCCGCACCATCGATGATCGCCAGGGGCGTGCGGAATTCATGGCTGGCCATCGCAACGAAGCGGCGCTGGAGAAGACCCGCCTCGCGCTCCGCGTCGAGCGCGGCTTGGATGGCAGCTTCGTGATGCTTCTGCGCCGTGATATCGCGCACGATCGTCACGACGCCGCCATCCGTCGTGCGCGATTCCCTGGTCTCGACGATAAGCCCGCCGCGCATTGCGACCTCCCAGGCATCGCCGGGGTTGCGGAAGCGTTCCAAACGCGTGGCGACCGCTGCCTCCAAATCGCCGGTCGCCAAGTCCGCCCGCATGCGCGGCAGCAGCCAGCGCAAATGTTCGATCTTGCCGAGTCCGACACGGAGTACCGGGACACTCTCCGGCATCAACCGCTCATACGCCGAGTTCCACGCCACCAGCCGTTCATTCGCATCCCACAGCAGGAATCCATCTTGCATGGCTTCGATTCCGCCGCGGAATCGGATCTCCATCGACTGGAGCTTTCGCGTCAGCAGCCAGCCGATCGCGATGGCCAGTAGACTGATCACCGCGCCCGCGGCGCCGATCAGCGGGATCGTTGACGCAGACCCGTGCATTGTTCCCGCTCGACTACGCGAGGCCAGGATGACCAGCGGGTAAAGGCGCCCTGTCTCGTAGGCCGCCACGCGTTTTTGTCCAATGGTTTCGAGGGCGCCGGTGATGATGCCGCGACCCGCACGGGCGAGCGCGTCGACGAACGCCTGCGTACCTTGCGCAATCTGGGTTCCCAGCAGCTCGTGGCGCGCCGCGTGCGTGGTCGCCAGGATCATGCCGCTGCGCTTGAGCAGCGTGACCGTGGTATCGGCATCCGCGACAGACGTTGAATAGAGATCGATGAAGTAGTCGGGATCGACGGCGGCGACGATGATACCCGCGAACGCGCCATCGGGCCGACTGAGTCGGCGCGACACGCTGATCGCCCAGAGACCGTTGATGCGGCTTCGAACGGGATCCCCGATGAACAATCCGATATCGGCTCGATCGCGATGAACCGTGAAATAGGCACGGTCCGCGCCGTCGAACGCGCGCGGCGCCGGCATTGACGCATCCGCGATCGACTTGCCATTCGCGTCGAGCACGAGCGCACTTCGGATCTGTGGCAGGTTGGCAAGCCTCTTCCTCAACGCGTCGTGAAGCGCCAAGGAATGGGCGGCGCCGTTGGCCATCATGCCGTCGACCTCGCCGACGACGAGCGACAACGTCAAGTCCACAACATACAGGGTTTGGTCGGTGTGATCAGCCAGAAGCGCGGAGATCCCCACAAGCTCGCGCCGCGCGGCAGACGCCTCGACATCGTGCAGCTGTCGGATCCACAGCGTGATAACCATGCAGACGATTACGACGACCAATCCGGTGATGATCGCGATCGCGCGTGTCGATGCCGGGGGAAGCCGCGTCATGGGCCGCGACTGCACGGGCATGAGGGGGGGGGGGTCGGGGGCGGCGGTTGGATCATGACGCGATCATCCTCGCAGCTCTCCTGAGACGGGCATCGGAGATTTTAAGGGCGCATTGATGAGGTTATCGTAACGATCCCGGCCCGGTCGCTCAGGATCATGCGGCGGCGGAAGCCGCGCCATCTCACGCGGCAGATGAACGGTGAAGGTCGAGCCCTGATCGAGTTGCGACCCGACCTCGATGCGGCCGCCATGCAGTTGCACGAGTTCGCGCGTCACATGCAGTCCCAATCCCGTTCCGGAGATGCCCGCCGCGGTGCGTGCGCGGAAGAACCTCCCGAAGAGTTTGCCGACCTCGTCGGAGGGAACGCCCACGCCGTGATCGCGTACGGTGACCTCGACCTCCGGCACCGGCCCGTCGGGCGCGCTCAACGCGACCTCGATCCGCCGCGCGCGCCCCGAATATTTGACCGCATTGGACAGCAGGTTGGTGAACACCTGTTCGAGCAGCCGCGGATCGCCATCGATCATCACCGGCGCGTCGGGATGCAGCAGCGTGAACCCGAACGCGGCGCTGATCTGTCGTTGGCGATCGATGACCTCGGTCAGGAGAGCGCCGAGATCGAAGCGCTGTGGCTCGAGGGAGAGCTTGCCCTCCTCGAGGCGCGCGCTGGAAAGCGTGCGGTCGATCAACATGCCCATGCGCCGCACCGCATCGCGAATACGCCCCATGCGGGTGACGAGATCGGGCGTAGCCTCGGTCGCGTGGGCGAGCGCGCGCTGCGCCGCGCCGTCGATGACCGCGAGCGGCGTGCGGAATTCATGACTCGCCATCGCGACGAAGCGCCGGTGCAGCAGAGTCGCTTCACGCTCGGCGATCAGCGCGCGTTCGAGCGCCGCCTCATGCGCCTTGTGGGCGGTCATGTCGCGACAGATCGTCACGATGCCGCCTGCGTCCGTGCGTGATTCTTCGATCTCGATGACGCTGTCGGGACGCAGCGACTCCCAGGGCTGCCCCGGGTTGCGAAAACTCTGCTGACGCGCGACGACCAATGCGTCGATCTCCGATGGGGATAGCTCCGGACGCATGCGCGACAATGTCCAGCGCGCCGCCTCCTCGAAAGCAAGGCCCCGTCGCAGAAGTGGCGCCAATTCCGGGAAGATGCTCTCGTAGCGCGAATTCCAGGCAATCAGGCGTTCTTCGGGGTCCCAAAGCGCGAATCCATCGGACATGCGCTCGATACCATCGCGAAAACGCTCATCGAGCGATCGCATCTGTCGCGCCGCGATCCATCCGAGCACGATGATCAGGATGCTGACGACGACACCGGCGCCGATCACCATCCACGCGCTGTCCTTCACCGAATCCTCGACCAGCGCCTGGCTGCGCGATGTGACGACGACCACGGGATAGGTGGTCGCATTGGCGATCGCCGTCAGGCCCCTGATCTCGGTCAGCGAGTCGATACCGGAAACCAGAGTGAGCGCGACGCTGGAACCGGACCGCGGGTCGCGGAGCTGCTGGCCGATGAGCGTGGACGAGTCCGGCAGTGTGGTAGCAAGAACAATGCCCGATATCTTCAGCAACGTGGCGTGCGAGGCCGCCGTCCTGCCTGCGGAGGCGAAGACGGCGGCAAAATACGCCGGATCCAGAGTGGCGGCGATGATGCCGGCGAAGCTGCCGTCCTGAGCATTCAGGCGTCGCGACAGGAAGATCGATACTTGGCCAGTGACGCGACTACGCACGGGGTCGCTGATGAATAGCCCGACATCGGCACGTTGCGCGTGGATCTGGAAATGCAGGCGATCCGAGCCATCGAAGGCGCGCGGCGCCGCGAACTCGGAATCGCCCACCGACCGACCGTCCGCAGCCAGCACCAGCGCGCGCGTCACCTGCGGAATCCCGGCAAGGCCGCCACGCAAGATCCCATGCAGCGTTGCGGAATCCCTGCTGCTTGGCGCGGAGATTGCGGCTTCCAATCTGCCGGCGAGCAGCGACAGCAGGAGATCGACGCCCTGCAGCGTGCGATCGGTATGATCGGCGAGAAGCATCGAAAGCGCCGACAATTCGCGTCCCGCCGCGTCATGTGCGAGGTCCCGGAGCTGTACGATCCAGCCGCCCACGACGATCCACACGGCAGCGATGGCGCAACCGCATCCGATGACAAGCGAGCGGATCGAAGGGCCGGATTTTCGCTTCGACGATCTGGTCATGCGCTCTGTCTCATGATCGAACGCGCGCGCTGCGCCTCATTCACCATCCCGGTCGTAGCTGAATTGTGATTAAGATCGGCTTAACGGGAGCCCCACACACCCGCGTCGGTGCTTGGACGGGATTGCCACGATTGAGCGACCCAGGCCGACGTGACATAAAAGTTGCGGTAAGCATTCCATGACGTATCGCGGCCCCGGGCCGCGCCCAAGCTCGCCGCAGCGCACACACCCGCTATGATCCGGTCATGCACATCCATCTCGAACCGATAGGCGGCATCGCTGGCGACATGTTTGCCGCGGCGATGCTCCACGCCTGGCCCGGGCGAGAGCACGAGCTGGCGGGCGTGATCGCCGGACTGGCCCTGCCCGCCGGCGTCACGTCCGGTCCGGCGCCGTTCAATGACGGCACGATCGCGGGGATGCGTTTCCTGGTCACCGCGCCGAGCGATCCCGCGCACCACCGCAGCTTTCGCGACATCCGCGCCATGCTGCTGGCCGCCACCCTTGCGCCGGCGGTCAGGCAGCGCGCGATCGCGATCTTCACGCTGCTGGCCGAGATCGAGGGCCAGGTCCATGGCGTGGCGCCCGACGATGTCGCCTTCCACGAGGTCGGCGCCTGGGATTCGATCGTCGACATCGTCGCCGCCGCCTTCCTGATCGAAGCGGCCGGGGCGCGGAACTGGTCGGTCGCGACGATACCCATCGGCTCCGGGCGCGTGCGCACCGCGCATGGCGAGATGCCCGTGCCGACGCCGGCCGTCGCCTTGCTGCTCGAAGGTTTCCCCGTCTTCGACGACGGCCGTCCGGGCGAACGCGTGACGCCGACTGGCGCCGCGATCCTGCGTCATCTCGCGCCCGGCTTCGGATTGCCGCGCACGAGCATGCGCCAGGGCCGCGTCGGCTATGGCTTCGGCGCCAAGCGCATCAAGGGCATCAGCAACGTTCTGCGCGTCCTCGCCTTCGATCCGATGATCGCGCCCGGCGCAAGCGAGGAGGTCGGCATGCTGCGCTTCGAGATCGACGACCAGACGCCGGAGGATCTCGCTGTCGGCCTCGATAGGCTGCGCGCGACTGAAGGCGTGATCGACGTGCTGCAGGCGCCCGGCTTCGGCAAGAAGGGGCGGATGGTCGCGCAGATCCAGGTGCTCGTGACGATCGACGCGATCGAGCGCGTTGCCGCAATTTGTCTCGGCGAGACGACGAGCCTGGGGTTGCGCATCGAGCGCGTGACGCGCCGCACGTTGGCGCGCGAGTCGCGCGCGCTCACGGACACGGATGGTCGCGACATGCGCGTGAAGACCGCCATGCGGCCCGACGGCACCGCCACGACCAAAGCCGAAATGGACGACATCGCCGCCGCTTCGGGCGATCATGGCGACCGGATGCGCAGGCGCCGACGCGTCGAGCGCGCCGCATCGAAGGAGGACGACCGCGATGGCTGAAGCCGCCGAATTTCTCGCCAGGCTGGAGACCGTGCTGACAGCGATCGGCGATGTCGCCGTGGCCGTCAGCGGCGGCGTCGACAGCACGACGCTTGCCGTCGTCGCGCATCGCCTTCTCGGCGGCCGCGCCAGGATGATGCATGCCGTCTCGCCCGCCGTGCCGCCGGAAGGCACGGCGCGCGTGCGGGCGCTTGCGACGCGCGAAGGCTGGTCGCTCGCCGTGTTCGACGCCGGCGAGTTCGAGGATCCGCGTTACCGCGCCAACCCGGCCAATCGCTGCTTCTACTGCAAGACCAATCTCTACGGCCGCATCGCGCGCGAGACCGACACCACCATCCTCTCCGGCACCAACACCGACGATCTCAGCGACTATCGTCCCGGCCTGAAGGCGGCCGAGGCGCATCACGTCCGCCATCCCTATGTCGAGGCGGGGATCGACAAGGCATCGGTGCGGGTGATCGCGCGCCATCTCGGCTTGGGTGACATCGCCGAATTGCCGGCGTCGCCTTGCCTGTCGAGCCGCGTCGAGACGGGCATCGCGATCGATCCGGACGAACTCACGCTCATCCATGGCGTCGAGACGCTGTTGGCGACGCTGCCGGGCGCGCAGACCGTGCGCTGCCGGCTGCGCCGCACCGGCCTGGTGATCGAACTCGATGACGCGACGCTGGACGCCCTCGACGAGTCGCGGCGCGCGGCGCTCAGCGCGCGGATCGCGGCGCTGCCCGGCGGCGCCGCGCGGCCGATCGCCTTCGCGCCGTACAAGATGGGCAGCGCCTTCCTGCGTCCGGCCGCGCATGTCTGACACCGGCATCAATCTCGATTTCGACCGCGCGGCGCGGCTGGGCTTCGACGAGGCGATGCTCTGCGTCGACAAGGCGAACGTGCACATCGCGGCGATTCTCGATCGGGTCGCCGCGCGCAACGCGACGATGCTGCTGACGCGACTCAGCCCGCAGGGTTTCGCGGCGCTGCCCGATCACCACCGCGCCCGTCTCGACTACGACGAGATCTCCGCGACCGCGATCTTCGGCACCGTCGCGCCGCCAACGCGCGCCGACCGCGTCGCGATCGTCGGCGCCGGAACCTCGGACATGCGTGTGTGCCGCGAGGCGGTGCGCACCCTCGCCTATCACGATGTGCGGCCGAGCGAGATCTACGATGTCGGCGTCGCCGGCATCTGGCGGCTGATGGAGCGTGTGCCGGAGATCATCCGGCACCCCGTGGTGATCGCCGTCGCGGGCATGGACGCCGCACTGGTGAGCGTGCTCGGCGGGCTGGTGCCGGGCGTGCTGATCGCGGTCCCGACCTCGACGGGCTACGGCGTCGCCAATCGCGGCGAGACCGCTCTGCACGCCGCACTCGCCAGTTGCGCGCCGGGCGTCGCCGTCGTCAATATCGACAACGGTTACGGCGCTGCGTGTGCGGCGCTGCGCGCGCTACGCGCATTCGACACGAGGGAACGGACATGAGCGCGAACGCCTGGATCGACATCGCCTTCGGCCGTTCGCATCTCTCCGTGGCCATGCCGGACGGCGCCGATGTCCAGATCATTCGCAAGCGCGACCTGCCCAAGCTTCCCGATCAGCGCGCCGCGATCCGCGCCGCGCTCGATGCGCCGATCGCCGCTCGCCCTTTGCGCCAGCTCGCCGCCGGCAAGCGCAGCGCCTGCATCCTGATCTGCGACATCACGCGTCCGGTGCCCAACCATCTCTTCCTGCGGCCGATGATCGAGGATCTGATGGCGGCCGGCATTCCCGCTGCGCGCATCAGCGTGCTCGTCGCGACGGGACTGCATCGTCCCAACGAGGGCGCGGAGCTCGAGGAACTGGTCGGCGATCCCTGGGTGCTCGAGACCGTCGAGGTGGTGAACCATTTCGCGCGCACCGATGCGGATCATGTCGATCTCGGCCTTACGCGCACGCGTCAGACGCCCGTGAAGCTCAACCGCCGCTTCGCCGAAGCCGAGCTGCGCATCGCGACCGGCCTGGTCGAGCCGCATTTCATGGCCGGCTGGTCGGGCGGCCGCAAAGTCGTCGCGCCGGGCGTGGCGCACCACACGACCATCCGCACCTTCCATTCCGCGCGCTTCATGGAAGATCCGCTCGCGGTGCAGTGCAATCTCGCCGGCAATCCGCTGCACGAGGAGCAGCTCGAGATCGTGCGCATGCTCGGCGATGTCTACGCCCTCAACACGGTGATCGACGAGGCGCGCGACCTCGTCCACGTCACCTTCGGTGAGATCATCGCCAGCCATCTCGCGGCCGTCGCCTTCATCGACAAGGTGACGCGCGTCCAGGTCGACCGGCGCTTCGGCACGATCGTGACGTCCTCGGCCGGCTATCCGCTCGACAAGACCTACTATCAGACCGTCAAGGGCATGGTGACGCCGCTCGACATCCTGGCGCCCGGCGGCACGCTGATCATCGCGTCGCAATGCTCGGAGGGCTTCGGCTCGGACGAGTTCCGCGCAGCGCAGCGGCGACTGGTCGAGCTCGGCCCCGAGCGCTTCCTCGCCACGCTGACGGCGAAATCGCTGGCCGAGATCGACGAGTGGCAGACGGAGATGCAGCTCAAGCCGATGCGCAAGGGCCGCATCCAGCTCTACACGACGGGCCTCGATGCCGAGATGCGCGCACTCACCGGCGTCGAGCTCGTCGCTTCGGTCGACGAGGCCGTGCGCGCCAGCATCGCGCGCACCGGCGATCGCGGGGTCGCGGTGATCCCCGAAGGCCCCTACGTGGTGCCGGTCCTCGCCTCCGGGTCGAGCGCGTGACGCGATGCGCGTGCATCTCCGTCGTTTCGCGCTGGTCGCCACTGCCGCGAGCCTTGCCTTCGCCACGACGCCGGGACTGGCCCAGCAACCGACCCTGAGCGAAGCGCCGCCGCCGATTTTCCTGCGCAAGCCATTTGCGATCGAATTGCCGATCGGTGCGCGCGGCAGTCTGGCGCCGAACGAAAGCCCGCTCGTCGATCTGCTCGGCGCGGCGATCGCCGGCCCGCTGCGCGTCACGCATGACCACATCGGCCCGGCAAAGCTCGGCGTCACGCCGATCACCTTCACGGCCTGGGCCGCCGCGCCGAATGCGAGCGCCGTCGTGACGCGCACGACCATGCCGCTGCTGATCCTGCCCTACGGCCAGACATCGATCGGCGTGTCGATCAACGAGCGAGCGAGCGCGTCCAACAACATCGCGCGGGTCGTGCGCGACGAGTCCGGCACGCTTCACGTCGCCTGGCTCGAAGCGCGCGCCGGCGGCCGGATTAGCGTGATGTATCGCCGCGGGCCGGGACGCCTCGGGAGCACGGAAGCGCAATGGGATCTGCCGGCGCAGAGCCTGAGCGACGAACGCACGGTGTTCTGGAACGCCTATGTCGGATTGACCGTGATCCCCGGCGGGGTGCTGACGTCATGGCAGGGTCCGAAAGGGATCGTGCTGCGGCGGATCATGGCGTCGCCAGCGGGCTGGCGCCTCGAGCCGCCGATCCAGACCGGCATTCCGAGCACGGGACATGAGATGGGACCTTCGCTGGTCGCACGCGGCAACGAGATCGCGCTGCTGACACCGGCGGGCCTGCTGGCGCGGTCGGCCGATCGCGGTGCGACCTGGTCCAGCGAGATGACGCCATTCCCGCCGGGCCAGCAGCCCAAGAACATGGCGATGGATGCCGACAGCCAGGGCCGGCTTCACGTCGCCTTCGCGTGGATGATCGACGATCAGTACTGGGAACTGCGCTACGTGCGGCGCGAGACCGATGGCAGATGGGTCGACGCCCAGAACGTCCTCGCGGATGTGCCACGCTGGCAGCGACCGAATGATGCGGGCCAGGTGCTCGCCGATTTCCCGAGCATCCGGATCGATCATCGCGATGGCATACACGTCGCCTGGCACGGCACCGCGACGACACGCAAATTCGGCGCCGATGAAAACCATTACTGCTATCGCGCCGCCGCCGCGGGGGGGGATGGGAGAGCTGGCGCGCCGAGCAGACGCTGTGGCCCAATGATCCGGCCTTTTCTCGAGGCGCCTATGAACCGGCGCTGTCACTCGACGCGGCGACGGACTCGGTGATCGCATTGAGCTTCTTCGTCGACAGCGGCGATTTCGAGCATACCGGGCTTCGCTTCCTGCGCGGCGGCGAACTCCGCGGCGATCCGATCATTCCTCTCCAGGCGGCGGACCGACGGCGCGGCGATGCCGCTGTGGTATCGGTTTCCGAGCGTTCTGCCGAGCATCCATCGCCCAGCCTCGGGGGGCCGCATGGATCGACGTGCTGCAGAATGTCCAGCTGGGACGCGAGCAGAAGCCGCCGCACGTGATCGTCTATCAGACCGACGATCTCGGCGGCTGGCTCGACGGCAATGCGCTGAAGAACGCTAGGGAACGCAATGTCGGCATCACGCTGGAACTGCCCGATCCCAAGCTCATCGCGCCATGCTCCTGCTGATCGCGCTCACCGGCGTGCTGACCTACGCCGTGGTGCGCCGTCGCGGACGCAGAAGGATGGCAGCCGCCGCCGGACGACGATCCAGTCGACAGCCGCGATGATCGGCCGCGCGTCGCGTCGGGCCGATCGCCTGTCGTTGTGGAATGACGCCAAGCCGGGATTCACCTATCGTGGCGCTTCATCGAGATTTCGCAGGATTGGGTGACACGGATGCAGCGACGCGACGCGAGCGTCACCGCCCCAACGGCTGCGCCGATTCTGGTGACCGGGGGCGCGGGCTTCATCGGCTCCGCGCTGGTCCGCGCCTTGGTCGCAGAGGGCCAAGCGGTCGTCACCGTCGACAAGCTCACCTATGCCGGCAGCCTGCTCAACATCGCAACCGCCTTGGACGCGCCGCATCACCGCTTCGTGCGGGCGGATATCGGCGATCGCGCGGCCATGCGGCGAATCCTTGCCGAATGCCGGCCACGCGCCGTGATGCATCTCGCGGCGGAGAGCCATGTCGACCGCTCGATCGACACGCCCGGCGCGTTCATCGCGACCAATGTCATGGGCACCGCGACGCTGCTCGATGCCGCGCTCGAGTTCTGGCGCGGCGCCGCACCTGCGGAGCGCGACGCCTTCCGATTTCTGCAGGTCTCGACCGACGAGGTTTACGGCACGCTGGGCGCGACCGGCATGTTCGACGAGGCGAGCCCGTATCGGCCGAGCTCGCCCTACGCCGCCAGCAAGGCCGCCGCCGATCATCTCGTCGGCGCCTATGGCCGGACTTATGGCCTGCCCGTGCTGATCACGAATTGCTCGAACAATTATGGGCCGCATCAGTTTCCCGAGAAGCTCCTGCCCCTGATGATCCTCAACATGCTCGAGCACCGCCCCCTGCCCGTGTATGGCCGTGGCCAGCAGATCCGCGACTGGTTGCACGTGGACGACCATGTCGCCGCGCTGCGGCTTGTGCTCGAGCGCGGTCGTGCCGGCGAGACCTATCTGATCGGTGCGCGCCAGGAATGGCGCAATCTCGATCTCGTGCACGCCGTCTGCGGCGTCATGGATCGGCTACGCCCCGCGCGCGCGCGCCACGCGGAGCTGATCAGTTTCGTCGAAGATCGCCCCGGCCACGATCTGCGCTACGCGATCGATCCCGGCAAGATCCACCGTGAGCTCGGCTGGACTGCGGCGGTGAGCTTCGCGACCGGCCTCGCTGCCACCGTGACCTGGTATCTGGAGAATCGTCGCTGGTGCGACGAAATCGCCACGCGCTATCACCGCGAACGGCTCGGCTCGGGCGCCGGCGCCGCGGCGGCGCAGGCGCAGCAGAGCGCGAGCCAGTGACGGAGAGGATTCGTGGCGCGTAAGGGAATCGTTCTCGCCGGCGGCGCCGGCATCCGGCTGCATCCGCTGACCCTCGCGGTGAGCAAGCAACTGATGCCGGTCTACGACAAGCCGATGATCTACTATCCGCTCTCGGTGCTGATGCTGGCCGGCATTCGGGAGATTCTGATCATCTCGACGCCGGAGGACACGCCGCGGTTTCGCCATCTGCTCGGCGACGGCCGGCAGATCGGCCTCGAGCTGAGCTACGCGGTGCAACCGCGGCCCGAAGGCATCGCGCAGGCGCTGCTGATCGGCGCCGATTTCATCGGCGCAGATCCGGTGACGCTGATCCTCGGCGACAACATCTTCTACGGCCACGGACTCTCCGAGCGGCTGCAGGACGTCGCGCAGCACAGCACGGGCGCCACCATCTTCGGCTATGTCGTGCAGGATCCGGAACGTTACGGCGTCGTCGAACTCGACGCGCTCGGTCGAGCCGTGACGATCGTCGAGAAGCCGGCGCAGCCGGCGTCGGATCTCGCGGTCACCGGTCTCTACTTCTACGATGCGATGGCCGTCGAATTCGCGCGCGGCTTGAAGCCGTCCGCGCGTGGCGAATTGGAGATCACCGACCTCAATCTAACCTATCTCGCGAATGGCAATCTGAACGTCGCGATGCTCGGGCGCGGCTACGCATGGCTCGACACGGGCACGCATGACGCGCTGCTCGATGCCGCCAATTTCGTCGCGTCGATCGAGCGGCGCCAGGGCCTCAAGGTCGCCTGTCTGGAGGAGATCGCTTGGCGCCAGGGCTGGATCGACGACGCGCAGCTCGAGCGTCTGGGCACGCCGCTTTCGAGCACCGGCTATGGCCGCTATCTGCTGCGCCTGCTGCGATACCGACAGGCGCCCACGTGAGGATCGAACCTGCCGAACTCGCCGATGTGAAGATCATCGAGCCGACGGTGTTGACGGATGCGCGCGGATCCTTCTTCGAGGCCTGGCAGCTGGAGCGCCACGCGCGCGCAGGAATCCCGCCCCTGTTCGTGCAGGACAATCTGTCGCGCTCGCTGCGCGGCGTGCTGCGCGGACTGCATCTCCAGCATCCGAACGGACAAGGCAAGCTCGTGATGGTCGTCGCCGGCAGCATCCTCGATGTCGCCGTCGACGTGCGGCTTGGCAGCCCGAGTTTCGGCCGACACACGGCCGTGGAGCTTTCCGACGCCAATCACCGTCAACTCTGGATTCCCCGCGGTTTTGCGCATGGCTTTTACGTTCTGTCGGCATCGGCGGACGTCTTCTACAAATGCGATGCGCCCTATAGCCAGAAGGACGAGAAGTCGATCCGCTGGGACGATCCCGCGATCGGCGTTCGCTGGCCGGGTGCGTCGCCGATTCTGTCTCCCCGCGACGCCGCAGCGCCGCTGCTCGCCGATGTGGCCGACCTGCCGGCATACGACGCGGCTTGAGTGGACGAGCCGTGCGCATCCTCGTCACCGGTCGCACAGGACAGATCGGCAAGCGCTTGCTGCAGGCGCTGGCGCCGCTCGGCGACGTGATCGGCACGTCACGCGCCGAGCTCAACCTCGATGAGCCGAGCAGTCTGGCGCCGAGCCTCGATCGGCTCGCCCTCGACCTGATCGTCAACGCTGCCGCCTATACCGCGGTCGATCAGGCCCAGCGCGAACCTGCGCTCGTGCACAGGATCAATGCCGATGCGCCGGGCGCGATCGCACGCTGGGCCGCGGCGCGCGACATTCCGATGATCCATTTCTCATCCGACTATGTCTTCGACGGCAGCGGTCGGACGCCCTGGGCCGAGAGCGCACCGACGGCGCCCCTGAACGTCTATGGCGAGAGCAAACGCGCCGGCGAGATCCAGATCATCACCGCAGGCGGCCCGCACCTAATCATTCGCACGAGCTGGATCTACGCGGAGGACGGACGCAACTTCCTGCGCATGGTTCTACGGCTGGCATCGGAGCGCGACGATCTGCGCATCGCCGACGACCAGATCGGCGCACCGACCAGCGCCGCGTTCGTCGCGCAAGCGACGGCCGAGATCATCGCCCGAGGCCGGGATGGACTCGGTGCGTTCCTGCGCGCTCGAGGCGGATTGCTCCATCTCGCCTGCGCCGGCGAAACCAGCTGGCACGGCTTCGCCCTCGCCATCGTCGCCGGCGCGCGCCGCCGCGGCATCACGCTGCAGGCGAAATCCATCGCGCCGATCACCACCGCCGAGTTCGGCGCGCCCGCGCCGCGCCCAGCGAACTCACGGCTCGATCTTACGCGCCTGCGTCAACGCTTCGGCATTTCCCCGCCCGATTGGCAGGACGAGTTGGATCGGATGCTCGATCGCATTCCCACCAGCTGAGTCGCTCGGCCCGTCGCATCCATCCGCGCGTGCACATTCCTGCGCAGCGATTGGATCATCACCGCAACCACCAGCGCATAGAGTGCCGCGAGCCCCGCCAGCAGCCACAGCCGCGCATCCGTCAGGCGCGCGGCCGCATCGATGAAGATTCTCGGATAGGGCTTGGCGGGATTGAGATGCTGGTGGCTGAGCAGCTGCTCGGCCATATGCTGCACGTCGTGATGGATGAGCGACAGCGCGCCGAGTCCCGCGGCCAGGACCAGCGCGCCCTTGGCTGCTTCGAACAGCGCAACGGCACGGATCGGGCTGGGCGAGCGCATGGGCGATCATGGCACGATCGGGGCCTTACCCGTGCGCTGCCGCGTGAAACAGCATCGCACATGAGGAGCGCGACGAATTCCGTTGGCGCTATCCCGCCGCTTGCGCTACGCGAGCGCGGACCATGGCATCACCACCGCTTCTCATCCTTCAGGACATCCGCGTGATGCACGGCCAACCGCCGCTGCTGCAGGGCGCGGAACTCTCCGTCGCGCCCGGCGAGCGACTGGCGCTGATCGGTCGCAACGGCTCCGGCAAATCCACGCTGCTCCAGATCGCGGCGGGCCTGGCGATCCAGGATGGCGGGACGCGGTTTCTGCAGCCGGGGACGACGGTGCGCTATCTGCCGCAGGAGCCCGATCTCTCGGGCTTCGCGACCGCGATCGCCTATGTCGAGGCCGGGCTCGGACCGACCGACGATCCCTATCGCGCGCGCTATCTGCTCGAACAGCTCGGCCTTACGGGCGACGAGGATCCGCTGCATCTCTCGGGTGGCGAGGCGCGGCGCGCGGCACTGGCGCGCACCCTGGCGCCGACACCCGATGTGCTGCTGCTCGACGAGCCGACCAACCATCTCGACCTGCCGGCGATCGCCTGGCTCGAGAATGAACTCGCATCGATGCGCGCCGCGCTCGTCCTGATCAGCCACGACCGGCGCTTCCTCGAATCCCTGTCGCGCGCGATGGTGTGGCTCGACCGCGGCACGACGCGCCGGCTCGAGCGCGGCTTCGCGCATTTCGAGGCGTGGCGCGACGAGATCCTCGAGCAGGAGGAGACGGAGGCGCACAAGCTCAGTCGACAGATCGTGCGCGAGGAGCATTGGCTGCGCTATGGCGTGACCGCGCGGCGCAAGCGCAATGTCCGCCGCCTCGGTGATCTGCACGGTCTTCGTCAACTACGGCGGGAACGCGTGGGCGCGCAGGGCGTCGCGAAGCTGACGGCCTTCGACGCGAGCGGTTCCGGTAGCCTGGTGATCACCGCCGACGCGATCACGAAGAGCTACGGCGGCGTGCCCGTCGTGCAGGAATTCTCGACGCGGATCCTGCGTGGCGATCGTGTCGGCATCGTCGGGCCGAACGGCGCCGGCAAGACGACGCTGCTCAACATGCTGATCGGCAAGCTCGCGCCCGACAGCGGCGAAGTCGCGCTCGGCACGGCCCTCGCGATGATCGAGCTCGATCAGCGTCGCGACGGTCTCGAACCGAAGCTGACGCTCTCCGACACGTTGACGGGCGGGCGCGGTGACCAGATCACCGTCGGCGGCGCCACGCGGCACGTGCTGAGCTACATGAAGGATTTCCTGTTCACGCCCGAACAGGCGCGCACGCCGGTCGGCGTACTCTCGGGCGGCGAGCGCGGCCGGCTCCTGCTCGCACGCGCGCTCGCGCAGCCGTCGAATCTGCTGGTGCTCGACGAACCGACCAACGACCTCGACCTCGAGACGCTCGATCTGCTGCAGGAGATCCTCGCCGAATATGCCGGCACCGCCGTGATCGTCAGCCATGATCGCGATTTCCTCGATCGCGTGGTGACCTCGGTGATCGTGTCGGAGGGCGCGGGGCGCTGGCAGGAATATGCCGGCGGCTACTCCGATATGCTCGCCCAGCGCGGCCGCGGCATCGAGGCGAAGCCATTCATCGCGTCGTCGCCCGTCCTCGCGAAAACCGACGCCGTGCGACGACAGGTCGCCGCACCGACCAAGGCGAAGCTTAGCTTCAAGCAGAAACATGCGCTGCAGACTTTGCCCACGCGCATCGCGGCGCTGCACGCAAGCATCGCCGTGCTCGGCACGAAGCTCGCCGACCCCGGCCTCTACGCGCACGACCGCGAGAGTTTCCAGCGTTTCAGCGCCGAGCTTGCCGCGGCGGAGACGTCGCTCGCGACGGCCGAGGAGGAATGGCTGACCCTCGAGATCCTCCGCGAGGAGATCGAGGGCGCCGGCTGATTGGCGATGCGAGGTGCCTTGACGCGCGCCCTCACCCGGGTCGTCGCGCCAGGCTGCGCAAGCGCAGCGCCCCGACCAGCAGCAGCACGGAGATCCCCGTCAGCAAGGTGAGACCGGAATGGAAATTGCCGGTCACATCGTAGAGCGCGCCCATCGCGATCGGGCCGGTCGCGCCGCCGATCTCGGCCGCGGAGAAGAATAGTCCGCCCGCCGTGCCGGCATGGCGCTCGCCCACGCCTTGGGTCTCCACCAATGTGAGCATGGCAATCGTCATCAGCGAGCTGCGCGCAATGCCCTGCGCCACCAGCCCGGCGAACAGCAGCGTGCCGGGCTCCGAATGGAGCAGAATCGTGCCGAGGCCAGCAGAGACGCAGAGCCCGACGAGGATCACGAAACGCCGCTCGGGCGTGGCAAGACGCGGGATCAACAGCGAGCCGACAATGCCGACTACGGTCGGGATCGTCGCCCAATAACCAGCCGCCTCCGCCGTCATGCCATCGGCGCGCAGCAGTTCGGGCAGCCAGTTGTTGAGGCCATGGTTGAACATGAAGATGCCGACGCTCATCACCAGCAGGACGCGCACCGCGGGGATGTTGATGAGCTGCGCGAGGACCTCGCGCTGCGAGGAGCGCGGCGCCGAACTCGTTCGCCGATCCATCGCCGTGACCGCCGGATGCAGACAGATCGCCAGCCAGACCAAGGCACCGACGAGCGCCAGGCCGGCCCAGAGCTGCAGCACGCGCCGCCAATCGCCCGCGAGCCAGGGCATCAGCACCGAATTGGTCGACGACAGGACGAGGATCGAACCGAGCGCCGGCCCGGTGATGTAGATCCCCATCGCGAGGCCACGCTCGCGGCCCTTGAACCAGAGACTGACGATCTTCGGCGCACCGGCCGACACGATCGGCCCGCCGATGCCGAAGACGGCGACCGCGAGGCAGAGCGTGAGATAGTCATGCGCGAAGCTGCGCAGAGCGCCCGACGCGGCCATCACGAGTGCACCCAGGAACACTGCGCGCCCGGGACCAAGACGGTCGAGCAGGCTGCCGCAGGGAATCGCGGCGACGATGTAGACGAGCTGCCAGATCCCGAGCACGCTGCCCATCGCCGAATGGCTGAGGCCGAGATCGCGCGTCACCGGACCGACGATCGGCGCGAGCCCGACGCTGGTGAGGCCGAAACAGAGATAGACGAGCCACACCCCGCCAAGCACCAGCCAGCGAACCGGCGAGCGCGACTCGTCCGGCGGCGATGCTGGCGGCAAGGTCATGCGGTGATGAAATTCGCGCAAGCCCCGCGCTCGGCGCAAGCGCTGGCTCGTCATGACCACCGGTCGATTGAAGCGTGTGTAGCTGCGCGGCGAGCAGTGGTCCCGATCCCGAAGCGACTCCCGTCCCCTCCTGCCGCGCAGCGGTAGGATAGGCAGCGTCGCGCGCGGAGGCGCGCGAGGCAGGGAGGTTCCTTGAACCCTTGCTCACTCCCGCCCGCCTGGATTTCAGTGAGCGCCAAAGGATTGCTTCCGCACGAGTGAGCTTGGAGCGCAGCGCGCGGCGGTTGGTCAGATGGTCCAGGCGGTTGCGATGCTGAGTCATGCGCTGCGTGTCGGGTGCGGTCGGGTGAGGTCGGGTGAGGTCGGGTGAGCAGGGTGTTCAAGGCACCTCCCCGTCACGCGCGTTGCGCGTGCCACCCCTCCTGGCCGCTTCGCGGCCAGGAGGGGACGAGGCGGCCGCGCGGATGCTTGGGTTGAGCAAGCCCTCGGCCACCATGTCGAAGGGATGCACATGGCCGAAAAATTCGTTGGCGATCCATGCTTCCTCGGCCGCGAGGTAGTCGAACCACGGGGCGAAGCCGAGCACGAGATGGATTCGCGTCGCCTGCGTGCGGCCGCGACAGAACACGCGATGCGGTCGATGCGTATCCCAGGTGTAGGCCTTGCCGGTCGCGAGGTGATAGGCCGGTTCTCCCGCCATCTGGAACACGAAATTCGGATCGGTGGCGAGCGGGATGTTGAGCCGGAGATTCTCGAACACCGGCTCGTCGCGATGCCAGCCTTCGCGTGCCAGATAGGCGGGATCCTCGGCATCGACGGCAGCGCCGGGGATGATGCCGATCCGGCTGCGAATCAGCGTCCGGGTGAATCCATCGAGAAAGTCGCCGAGGGCACCGCGACGCGCCGCCGCCGTGCGCGTGTTGAAGCCATAGGTGTCGAAATAGGAATCGCGCAGGGCTTCATGACGACCGGTGCTGCTCCAGAAGAACTCGTCGCGCGCGTTGCGCGGCGTGCCCAGCGTGCTGGCGTGCGGGTCGGGCGCATCCTGGTGCCGCGGATTATGGGTGAGCGACAATCCGCCATAGCCGGCGCTCTCGCCGCCGCTGTGCCGCCAGCCGCGGAATCCGAGCTCCGCGACGAGCGCTTCGACGGCCTGGCGCAGAATCTGCACATCGTCGTCGCGCAGGTCGAACGCATAGCGCCCCCGCCTTCCGACACGCGGCTTCACCTGGGCGATCGCGGCGTCGTAGCCGCTGACCCGGCGGATGAACTGGAATACCGTCATATCCGGCGGCACGTCGGCGAGTCTGATCGGCTGCATCTTCCCCTCCTGCGGATTGAACCCCGCAGCGACGCTCTCAGCCGCGCGCCACGGCCTCAAGCCGGCATCGGGGATAAGCCGCGCGACGTAACTCCATCGGCCGTCACGCAGACTTCACGACGATGCAACACGCCGGGGCGAGCCGGTTCACACTTCGTCAACCCATCGAGCGCTACTGCTGAATCGCTCTCGGCAGCTGGAGGCACGGGGTGAAACTCGGCAAGGCATTGGCGATCGTGGTGCAGATTGCGACCAGTCAGCGCGGCTCACCCGCGCTCGCTGAATCGCTGGCCGTGCTGCGCGCCCTCGCCGCGGCCGATCTGAATCTGCTCGATGATCGCATCGAAGATATTGATCGCCGTGAACTCGCGGCCAGGCTGCCGCGGGGTCCGGGATTCCAGCCACGCCGGCTTGCCCGCGCATTGCTCCATGCGAGCGACGCCGCCTTGCCGGCGATCCCATCGATCGATCACCGCGCGACCCGCGAAGAAGCCAAGCGGGCCTTGCGCGCCGTAGCGGTCATCGAACGCTTCGCCGCCGCCATGGGGCCGCGCCGGGTCGCGGGCGCCGCCACGGCCGCGTGACGGCGCGACGCTTCAAGCCTGCAGATTGATCACGCGGCCGCGCGGGCCCGCCGCGAGAGGCGCATCCACCGCCGCACGCCGCTTCTCGGCCGCCGCCGCAGCTTCCTCGGCGCGGGTCTTCGCGAGACCCTTCGCCGGATCGATGCCGTGCTTGGCCAGCTCGGTATCGCTGCAGTTCAGGCAGGCATAGCCGTTGACCATCTGCATGCCGGCGATCCTCGCGCGTCGGGGTTGATCCTTCGTCACCACGCCATGCGCCGGCGTTCAACTCGCCGCGAGCGCACGCCGGCTTGCCTCATGGGCCGCTCGCCCGCTATCTCTGCGTCACCTGCCGGTCGGCTTGGCCGAGTTGGCGGGACGGATCATCTCAGGAGGGAATGCGCACATGGCTTCGACCACGAAAATCGCCGTCGTCACGGGCGCCGGCAGCGGCATCGGCAAACATTCCGCGCTCGCCCTGATGAAGGTCGGGTATTCGGTTGCACTCGCCGGCCGGCGTCAGGATGCGCTCGAGCAGACCGCCAGCGAAGGCAAGGCGATCGGCGGAAAATCCCTGGTCGTGCCGACGAATGTCGCCGATCCTGCGTCGGTCAAGGCGCTCTTCGCCAAGGTGAAGGAGAGCTATGGCCGCCTGGACCTGCTGTTCAACAACGCGGGCGTCAGCGCGCCGGGCGTGTTGTTCGAGGATCTGACGTTCGACCAGTGGAAGAACGTCGTCGACATCAACCTGACCGGTCTTTTCCTGTGCGCCCAGGAAGCGATCAAGCTCATGAAAAGCCAGTCCCCGCGCGGCGGCCGCATCATCAACAACGGCTCGATCTCGGCCCATGCGCCGCGGCCGAACTCGGCGCCCTATACCGCGACCAAGCACGCGGTGACCGGCCTGACCAAATGCATCTCCCTCGATGGGCGCAAATACGACATCGCCTGTGGCCAGATCGATGTCGGCAATGCGGCGACCGAGATGGCGGCGCGCATGGCCAAGGGTGTGCCGCAGGCCAATGGCGAGACCGCGATCGAGCCGCTGATGGACGTCTCGGCCGTCGCCAACTCGATCGTCCACATGGCGAGCCTGCCGCTCGACGCCAACGTGCAGTTCCTGACGGTGATGGCGACCAAGATGCCGTTCGTCGGCCGCGGCTGACGCGTTCGGCGCCGCCATCGCCGCGAGTTAACGTCGGCTTAGGGACGTCCGCCTAACCTCGCCTCTCACTTCGAGGTTGGGGTTGATGGCCCAGGCGGACGCCACGACGCGCATCATTCGCTACGAAATCGGCACGCGCCGCGACGGTCGTTGGATGATCGAATGCGCGCGCGAACTTGAGAGCGAGGCTATCGCCCTGGCACGCACGCTGTTGGCGAGCAAGTCCTATGAAGCCGTGCGGGTCATGCGTGAGCGAGACCTCCACGGCACGACCCTCGTGCAGACGCCGATCTTCGAGGCCGCATGCTCGGGAGACGGCAGCCAGCCGCTGCGGGTCTCGGCTTCCGACGAACGGGATTGCTGGTGCACGGAACTCGACGAACTCTACGGCGCGCGCAGCCGTCGTGCCATCGGGCAGCTGCTGCGCTCGTTCCTCGATCAGCTCAAGATCACGCCGACGGAACTCCTCCACAACATCCGCTTTTCGCGCAAGCTCGACGACGCCGGCATGCTGCTCTCGTCCGCGATGCAACGCGTGGCGCGTGCGCGCGCGGAGAGCACGGGCGAGTCGGTGAGCGACAGCGTAGGAGTCCTGGAAACGCTGATCGCCGCTGCAATTCGCCGGGCCGCCGACGCCAGGGCGCAGCGCCATACACCTCGACCCGGCACGGACGGACTCGACCCGCTCGTCGAGCGCGCCCGCCAAATGAGCGAGAACCAGAGTGAGCAACGCTTCTTTCTGCGCTACGCGATCGCGTTGGATTTCGAAGCCATGCCGAGCCTGCTGGCGCGGCTCGTCGCGGCCCTCGAGTGGGGCGCGCGCGCAACGACACCGGAGGCGGTGATCGCCGTCGACGAACTCGTCGCCGATTGCCTCGGCTCTGCCGCCATCGTGCAGGAGATGCTCGGGGCACAGCCCGATCTGGCGACGGCGATGCGCATGAGCATCGAGCTCGCGCGCGGACGCTTCGAGGGCGCCCCGCCGCGCGCCGCCAGCTGGTTCCCCAAACTCGCCGCACTGCTCGCCGAGCATCCCTGTCCGGAGATCCGCGCCATCCTGCTCGCGCGCGTCCAGCGCGAACTCGGCGGCGAGCGCCCGCTCACCCGTGGCCGGCCTGCCGACGAAGCGACCGCCATCATGACTCTCGCCAGTGGCCTGAAGGACGAAACTGGCGGGACCTATATCGGCGGCAGCCCGATGATCGAGAAAATGATCCGACGCTGGAAGCGTCTCGACCAGCCCGGCGGCTTCGCCGATCTCGAAATGCCGGTCGGCTCGGCCGCTCAGCGGTTCCAGACATTGCTGATCCAGGAACCCGACCAGTACGGCGAGACCAAGAAGCGCGCGATGGCCACGCTGCTCATCGATGCTCTCCGCGAAATCCCGCTCGACGATCGCGGCCCGTTGCGGGAGACGGCCGGCGCAATCCGCGATGCCGCCTTTCCTGAGCCGGCCCGCCGAACGCTTCTCGAGGAGCTGGGCGCCGACAGTTAAGAGATTCTTGAGACTGGCAGCCCATGTTTGACGACTTCCAAAAAATGATCGCCCGTCCCTGGGGCGATGTCGGAGCATGATGTCGCAGCCTGCCACCAAGCCGAGCGCCAACGCCGTTCCCGGCACGCGACCACGCAAGTCGCCCGCCGAAATCGAGCGCATCCTGCAGCTGCATGATTTGTTCGTGAGCAAGAAGGGCGGCGTGCCGGCGGATCTGACACTGCAAAACCTCTCCGGCGTATCGCTCCCGGGAATCAATCTAACGGGCGCCAAGCTCACGGGCATCAACCTGGAAGGTGCGAAGCTGCGCGGCGCGGTGTTGGACCGGACCGATCTCTTCTCGGCCAATTTGGCCGGTGCGGACCTCACCGAAGCGTCGTTCATCGGCGCCGATCTGCGCGGCGTGAACTTACGTGGCGCGATCCTGCGGCGCGCAAAACTGCCCAATGTCGATCTGCGCGCGGGCCAGCTCCTGAGCGCCATGGCTGATGGTCCGGGATTGCAGTTCACGCGCACCGACATGGGCCTGGTCGACCTCACCGCCGCAGATCTCGCCGGCGCCAATCTCAACAATGTGAATCTCGATCAGGCGACCCTCTCGCGGGCCGATCTGTCCGGCGCCGATCTTACGGGGGCGGAGATGTCGCGCGCCAAGCTCGCCGGCACGAATCTCACCGGCGCGCGACTCAATAACTGCAACCTGACGCGCGCAGATCTCTCGGGGGCGCAACTCGGCGGGGCGGCGATGGTTGGGGCTGACCTGACGGGCGCCGCGCTGATCGACACCAACATGAAGGATGCCGACCTGCGCGGCGCGACGGTGATCGACGCCAATCTCGAAGGCGCCGATCTTACCGGCGCGGTGCTCGGCCGCGTCGATTTCTCCCGCGCCAAACTCGAGGGGGCGCGCATTACACTCTCGGTGACGTCCCTGTCCGTGGAGATCCAGGCGGTGATCGAGCAGCACCGGCTATGGGCCGCGAGCCAGGGTCGCAACGGCATGCAGGCGGATTTTTCGGCGCAGGATTTCGCGCGCATCGACTTCAGCGGCATCGATTTCAGCGGCGCCAACTTCACGCGCTGCAATCTCCTCGCCGCGAACTTCGCTGATGCAACGCTGGTGATGGCGAATTTCCACGGCGCGATCTTGGGGAAGGCCGATCTGCTGCGAGCGAACCTCAATGGCGCCGTTCTGGAGATGGCGGATCTGACCGAGGCGGATCTCTCGGAGGCGAGCTTTGCGCCGGTCGAGATCAAGCGGCCGGACGGGTCGTCGACGGGACGGTTCTGGCCAGCCAATCTCGCCGGCGCCTGTCTTGCACGGGCCAAGCTGCACGGCGCGAATCTCTCGGGCGCCAATCTCAAGGGCGCCGATCTGACCCAGGCGGACCTCTCCGGCGGCAACCTCGACGGCGCCAATCTCGACGGCGCGATCCTGCTCGACGCGATCCTGCCGACGAAGCCGAAATGAGCGCAGGCGGCGCTCAGGCGTCGAGCGCGAGGTAGCGGATCTCCAGCACCTCGATGGTCTCGATGCCGTTGGGCATGCGCACGGGAACCTCGTCGCCTTCGAAGGCCTTGAGCAACGCACGGGCGATCGGGCTGATCCAGCTGACGCGACCGCGGTCGAGATCCACCTCGTCGACGCCGACGATCGCGATCGTGCGCTTGCCGCCGCGCGGATTCGCGTAGGTCACGGTGGCGCCGAAGAACACCTGATCGGTGCGCGTCTGCTTCAGCGGATCGACGATCTCCGCATTTTCCAGCCGCTTGGTCAGGAAGCGCACGCGGTAGTCGATCTCGCGCAGGCGTCGCTTGCCATAGATGTAGTCGCCGTTCTCGGAGCGATCGCCATTGGCGGCGGCCCAGGACACGCTCTTGACCACGGCGGGCCGATCGATCCGCAGCAGATGGTCGTGCTCGGCACGCAGCCGCTCGAAGCCATGCGGCGTGATGTAGTTCTTCGCGCCGAGCGGCAGCGCCTGGACGCCCGGCGGCAGCTCGTCTTCCTCGGTTTCGTCTTCCCTGCGGAACGCCTTGCTCATGATGGCCCGGAGCATAGCGCAAATCCGCGTGGCCGGGCATGCATGCCGCGTGGGGTCAGCCCCCTCGCCACGCACGCGCCCGCGCATTACTGTCGCTCTCGAAGCGATGACCAATGAGAAGCAGCCGGACGATGGATCCGGACGACTACTGAGGAACGCGGCCTTCGTTCGCCTCTGGGCGGCCGGCGGATTCACGAATGCGATGCGTTGGCTGGAGATCCTCGTCTCCGGCCTCGTCACGTTCGAGGTGACGCAATCGGCCCTCGCGGTCGCCGCTGTCACCATGATGCGTTCGCTGCCGATGTTGCTGACTGGCGCCCTCACCGGGGCGGTCGCCGAAGCGCTCGACCGCAAGCGGCTGCTGATGATCGGACAGATGATCAACGTCGCCGGCGCCGTGACGATCGCGCTGCTCAGCGCAGCGGGCATGCTGGAAGTATGGCATCTGGCGGTCGTGAGTTTGAGCAACGGGCTCGTCTGGGCAAGCGACATGGCGGTGCGCCGGCGCATGATCGGCGAGGCGGCCGGCGAGGGCCACATCGCACAGGCGATCGCGCTGGATTCGATGACGAGCAGCGTCACACGCATGCTCGGGCCGATCCTTGGCGGCTTGGCCTTCGAGGGGTTGGGTGTCACCGGCGCCTATCTCGTGGCGATTGCGGGCTACGCCGCCAGCGTCGTGATCGCTGTCGGTCTCCGGCATCGCCAGGCCATCCAGCCGCTCTCGCTGCGTGGCCTGCCCAATTCCATCGCGGAGGCGGCTGCGTTCGCGCGCCGCAAGCCCGTGCTGCGCAGCGTCCTGATCGTGACGACGCTGATGAACGTCTTCGGATTTTCCTACATGGCCGTGCTGCCCGCCTGGGGCGAGCGCAGCTTCGGCGCGACGCCGACGATGATCGGCATGCTGGCCGGCGCCGAGCCGTTCGGCGCGTTGATCGGCGCCTGGATCCTGGCGACGCGCGGCGTTCGCATCGCCACATCGACGCTGTTCACGACCGGGGCGATGGGTTTCGTCATCGTGCTCGGGATCGCCGCCAATCTGCCGACCTTCGCGCTCGCCTGGCTGTTGCTCGCGCTTGGTGGATTGGGTACCGCGGCTTTCAGCAGCATGCAGACCACGCTGGTCATCCTGAACGTGCCGGTCGAAGCCCGCTCGCGCGTGCTCGGGCTGGTCTCGACCTGTATCGGCATGGGGCCGGCCGGCGTGCTGGCGGCCGGGGCACTCGCCGACCGGTTCGGCCCGACAGTCGCGCTGACGACGATGTCCATCATCGGCGCCGTGCTGATGGCTGTCTGCCGTCAGAAGGATCCGCCGACCGCGGCACGCTGAGTGGCATTTGGATCGAATCGGACGCATTCGACACGCGGCGTACGCCCCCGAGCCGGGTTGCCCGACATTCTTCGAGTGATAGAGTGCCTGTTCTCTCGAAGGGGTCAGCGCCACTTTTTCATGCGTACTCTCGGCTGGATGTTCATCGTCTTCGGCGTGGTGATTTTCGGACGCGACTGCGCGCGTTGGATCGAGTTCAGCTACTTCACGCCGACCCCGCTGGGGCAGATCTGGTACCTGATCCACCCTGGCTCGCTGAACGTCTCGCAAGCCTTCATCGAGCGCTACGTGGCGGTCTGGCTGTGGCAGGACGCCATCGGTCTCGCCCTGCGGTGGCCGGCCTGGATCACGTTGCCGGTCATTGGCGCGATCGTCGTATGGCTGGCCATCGCGACCGAAATGTCGGCCAAGCGCCGTCAGGCCTATTAGCGGCGAACGGCTTGACGAAACGCGTCGTCCTCGAACAACTGACTGAGCAGCTTGCGCACCGTCAGCGCGCAGTGCTGCATCGCCGCGGGGATCGCGATCGCGCCCAGGAATGACGAATCCCACTCATGTGTCGCGGTCAGTGATTTTTCATACAGCGACCGATCGGCGCGCCGGACCTCGAAGCGCGCCGCGACGGTCGACGATCCGTGATGGATGCGCACCCAGCCGGGCGCTCGCATCGGCAATCAGCGGAGGACGGAACTTTGCCGGTCCACCGCTGGGACGTTCAGTTGTCGCGGGCCTTGAGGGCGGCGAAGAAGGCGCTTTGCGGGATGTCGACCTTGCCGAAGGCGCGCATCCGCTTCTTGCCTTCCTTCTGCTTGTCGAGAAGCTTGCGCTTGCGGGAGATGTCGCCGCCGTAGCACTTCGCAGTGACGTCCTTGCGCAGCGCCGAGACCGTCTCGCGCGCGATGATGCGCCCGCCGATCGCGGCCTGGATCGCGATCTTGAACAGCTGCTGCGGGATCAGTTCCTTGAGTTTCACGCAGAGTAGCCGGCCGCGGCTCTCGGCATCGGTACGGAACACCATCATCGAGAGCGCGTCGACCGGCTCGGCATTGACCATCACCGAGAGCTTCACGACGTCGCCCTGTTCGTAATGATCCATCGCGTAGTCGAAGCTGGCATAGCCGCGGCTGATCGACTTCAAGCGGTCGTAGAAATCGAACACGACTTCGGCGAGCGGCAATTCGTAGACCAGCATCGCGCGCGCGCCGGCATAGGTCAGCTGCTCCTGCCGGCCGCGGCGGTCCTCGCAGAGCTTGAGCACGGCGCCGAGATAATCGTCGGGCACGAAGATCGTCGCCTTGATCCACGGCTCCTCGATGTGATCGATGCGCATGGGGTCGGGCAGATCAGCGGGATTGTAGACGTCGACGACGCTGCCGTCGGTCAGATGGACCTTGTAGACGACCGATGGCGCGGTCGCGATCAGATCGAGATTGAATTCGCGCTCGAGCCGCTCCTGCACGATTTCCAGATGCAGCAATCCGAGGAAGCCGCAGCGAAAGCCGAAGCCGAGCGCCGTCGAACTCTCGGGCTCGTAGACGAACGAGGCGTCGTTCAGGCGCAACCGCGCGAGCGATTCGCGCAGCCGCTCGAACTCGGTCGGATCGGTGGGAAACAGGCCGCAGAACACCACGGGCAGCGTCGGCTTGAACCCGGGCAGCGGCGTCGTCGCCTGCCGCTTCTCGTCGGTGATCGTATCGCCGACCTTCACATCGGCGACCGCCTTGATGCCGGCGGTGATGAAGCCGACCTCGCCCGGCCCGAGCTCGGCGACGTCCTTGGGCTTGGGCGTGAAGACACCGACATGATCGATCTCGTAGGTGGCCGAAGCCGCCATCATGCGGATCTTCTGACCCTTGGCGATCTTGCCGTCCTTGACTCGGATGAGAACGACGACGCCGAGATAGGAATCGTACCAGGAATCGACGAGCAGCGCCTTGAGCGGCGCAGCGACATCGCCCTTCGGCGCTGGCAGGCGCTCGACCAGCGCTTCCAGCACGGCGTCGATATTGAGGCCGGTCTTGGCCGAGATCTCGACCGCGCCGGAGGCGTCGATGCCGATGACGTCCTCGATCTGCTGCTTGACGCGCGCGGCATCCGCGGCGGGCAGGTCGATCTTGTTGAGGACTGGAACGATCTCGTGGTGGTTCTCGATCGCCTGGTAGACATTGGCGAGGGTCTGCGCCTCGACGCCCTGGGAGGCATCGACCACCAGAATCGAACCTTCGCAGGCGGCCAGACTGCGGCTGACTTCGTAGGCGAAGTCGACATGGCCCGGCGTGTCCATCAGGTTGAGGACGTAGTCCTTGCCGTCCTTGGCCTTGTAGTCCAGGCGCACGGTCTGCGCCTTGATCGTGATCCCCCGCTCACGCTCGATGTCCATGGAATCGAGCATCTGGTCGCGGAAATCGCGCTTCTCGACCGCCCCGCAGAATTGGATGAGACGGTCGGCCAGCGTCGACTTGCCGTGGTCGATATGCGCGATGATCGCGAAATTGCGGATGCGGGAGAGTTCGGTCATGTCTGGGGGGTGCCAAGAGAGCGGCGCACCATATGTTCCCCGCCTTGGGACCTCAAGCAGCGCTTCGCTTTTCAGTCGCAGCTGCGGGATGTCCTCGATGACGTTGCCAGACCAAGACATTAACTAGCCTTGAGCTGGCAATGTAATTCCCGTTACAGTGCGCTGCAACAACGCCGGCCACGCCGCGCGCCACCCACGCCCTCCCCCTGGAGCCCGAGTCGATGCTGCGCTCTTTCGTCGCCATCCTGTTCGTCCTCGCCGCGGCGCTCGCCGGGGGGTGGAGTTATTGGACCTACGTGATGGAGCCGCAGCAGAAGCAGGCTCAGGGCCCGGGCCGCGCCGGACCGCCCGCCGGGTTCGCCATGCCGGTCGAGGCCGCACCGGTCAAGATCGCGACCGCACAACGTCAGATCCAGGCCATCGGCACGCTGCGCTCCAACGAATCGATCGTCGTGCGGCCGGAAGTGCCGGGACGCATCACCGCGTTCGAGTTCCAGGAGGGCCAGCGCGTGACCCGCGGTCAGACCCTCGTGCAGCTCGACGCCTCGGTGGAGCGCGCCGAGCTTGCCCAGGCGGAAGCCCAGGCCGCGCTGTCGCGCACCAACTATGCCCGCGCCACCGAGCTCGAACGTCGCGGCGCCGGCACCCAGCGGGCCCTCGACGAGGCGCAGATGCAAATCCGCACGGCGCAGGCGAGCGTCGAGCTGCGCAAGGCGCGCCTCGTGAAATTCCAGCTCACCGCGCCGTTCGACGGCGTCGTCGGGCTGCGCAAGGTGTCGATCGGCGATTTCGCCTCGGCCGGCCAGGAGATCGTGAACCTCGAGCAGATCGACCTGCTCAAAGTCGATTTTCGCGTCCCCGAGCTGTTCTTGCCCGTCGTGCGCCCTGGTCAGCGCGTCGAGATCGCCGTCGATGCCCAACCCGGACGCAGTTTCAGCGGCGAGGTCTATGCGCTCGATCCCGCGATCGACGTCTCCGGTCGCGCCCTGGTGATCCGCGCCCGCGTCGCCAATACCGACGACGCGCTGCGCCCCGGCCTGTTCGCGCGCGTGACGCTGACGCTCGCGCAGCGCCCCCAGGCGATGTTCGTGCCGGAGCAGGCGATCATCCCGCAAGGCGATCGCCACACGCTGTTCAAGCTCGTCGACAACGGCGAGGGCAAGCCTAAGACGGTCAAGCTGGTGACCGTGAAACTTGGCGAACGACGCGCGGGCGAGGTCGAGATCCTCGAAGGCCTCGCACGCGAGGACAGCGTGGTGACGGCCGGCGTGCTCAAGATCCGCGACGGCATGCCGGTGCAGGTCATGCCTGCCGGTGGTCCACCGGCCGGCGCGCCCGGCGCGGCGCCCCCGGGCCAGCCGCGCGCACCGCAGGCCGCCGCCCCCAATGGCCGCGCCGGCTGACGCGGAGCAGTTGACATGAATCTCTCGGAGATCTCGATCCGCCGGCCCGTCTTCGCGACGGTCATGAGCCTCACCCTGCTGCTGATCGGCATGATGGCCTATTCGCGCCTGACGGTGCGCGAGTATCCGAAGATCGACGAGCCCGTCGTGACGGTCGATACGACCTATCGCGGCGCCTCGGCCGACATCATCGAGAGCCAGATCACCCAGCCGCTGGAGGATTCGCTCTCGGGCATCGAAGGCATCGACGTGATGACCTCGATCAGCCGGCCCGAGCGCAGCCAGATCACCGTGCGGTTTCGCGTCACGCGCGATGTCGACGTCGCCGCCTCGGACGTGCGCGATCGCGTCAGCCGCGTGCGCTCGCGACTGCCCGACGAGATCGACGAACCGGTGATCGCCAAGGTCGAGGCCGACGCACAGCCGATCATCTACCTCGCCTTCTCCTCCGACCGGCATTCCCCTCTCGACGTCACCGACTACGCCGATCGCTTCGTCAAGGATCGGCTGCAGAATCTTCCTGGCGTGGCCGATGTGCGGATCTTCGGCGAGCGGCGCTTCGCCATGCGCATCTGGCTCGACGCGCTGCGTCTCGCCGCCTATGGCCTCACGCCGCAGGACGTCGAGAATGCATTGCGGCGCCAGAACGTCGAAGTGCCCGCGGGGCGCATCGAGAGTCGGCAGCGCGAATTCACCGTGCTGTCCGAGACCGATCTGCGCACACCCGAAGAGTTCACCAACCTGATCATCCGCGACGCCGGCGGTTATCTCGTGCGCCTCGGCGATGTCGGCCGCGCGACGCTAGATGCCCGCGAGGATCGCGTGATCGCGCGCTTCATGGGCAATTCCGCCGTCGCGCTCGGCGTGATCAAGCAATCGACCGCCAATCCGCTGGACGTGTCGCGCGCCGTAATGGCCGAGCTGCCGCGCATCCTCACCGGCCTGCCCGAGGGCATGACGGTCCAGAACGGCTACGATTCCTCGATCTTCATCGCGCGCTCGATCGACAATGTATTTCGCACCATCATCGAGGCGATCGTGCTTGTGATCCTCGTGATCTTCGTCTTCCTGCGCTCGCTGCGCGCGACGCTGGTGCCGCTGGTCACGATTCCCGTCAGCCTGATCGGCGTGTTCAGCGTCATGCTGATCTTCGGCTTCTCGATCAATACGCTGACGCTGCTCGCGCTGGTTCTCGCCGTCGGCCTGGTCGTCGACGATGCCATCGTGATGCTCGAGAACATCGCCCGCTATGTCGAGCAGGGTGAGAACAGCTTCACGGCTGCGATCAAGGGCGCCAAGGAGATCACCTTCGCGATCGTCGCGATGACGATCACCCTGGCCGCCGTCTACGCGCCGATCGCGTTCCAGACCGGCCGCACCGGCCGTCTGTTCATCGAGTTCGCCCTCACCCTGGCTGGCGCGGTGATCGTTTCGGGCTTCGTCGCGCTGACTCTCTCGCCGATGATGTGCTCGCTGCTGCTCAAGCATCAGCCGCAGCACAATATCGCGTACCGCGCCAGCGAGCGGCTGCTCGAGGGCATGAACAACCTCTATCGCCGGACGCTGACCGGCGTCTTGCGCACGCGCGCGGCGGTCGTCATCGCCTACCTGATCTTCGCGGGCTTCATCGTCGTGCTCGTCATGGGGATCCCTCGGGAATTGTCGCCCATCGAGGATCGCGGCTCCATCATCGGGATCGGCATCGCGCCGGAAGGATCGACGAAGGAATTCACCGATACCTACGCGCGGCGCATGGAAGCGGTCTACCGCACCGTGCCGCAGATGGATGCGTTCTTCATGGTCGTCGGCTTCCCGACGGTCTCGAACGTGATCAGCTTCATCCGCCTGAAGGATTGGGACCAGCGCAAAGCCCCCGGCGACAAGCAGCAGGCGGTCGTCGGCAGCATGGCGCCGCGCATGTTCGGCGGCATTCCCGGCATCCTCGCCTTCCCCGTCAACCCGCCCTCCCTCGGCGCCAGCCCGATCGACAAGCCCGTGAACTTCGTGCTGCAGACCTCGGCGCCCTACGCCGAGTTGCAGCGCGCCGTCGATCAGCTGCTCGCTGCCGCACGGCAGAATCCGCGCCTGCTCAATCTCGATACCGATCTGAAGCTCAACAAGCCCGAGCTCAAGGTCTCGGTCGATCGCGAGAAGGCGGCCAATCTCGGCATCGAGATCGAGACGATCGGCCGCACGCTGGAAACCATGCTCGGCGGCCGCCAGGTCACGCGCTTCAAGCAGAACGGCAAGCAATACGACGTCGTCGTGAAGCTCGCGGACTCCGATCGCGCGCGGCCGGACGATCTCACGCAGATCTTCGTGCGCGCGCGCGGGGGCGACATGGTGCCGCTGTCAAATCTGGTCGAGATCCGCGAGACCGTCGCGCCGAAGGAGCTCAACCACTTCAACAAGCTGCGCTCGGCCACGATCACCGCGACGCTGGCGCCGGGTTATGTGCTCGGCGAGGCGCTGGAGTTCCTGCAGATCGAGGCCGAAAAACTACCCGGCACGGTGATCACCGATCTCGCCGGCGAGAGCCGCGAGTTCCGCACCTCCACCGGCGGTTTCTACGTCACCCTCGCGTTGGCCTGCATCTTCATCTACCTCGTGCTCGCGGCGCAGTTCGAGAGTTTCATCGATCCGTTCATCATCATGCTCACGGTGCCGCTCTCCGCGGTCGGCGCCTTGCTCGCGCTCAAGCTCACCGGCGGCACGCTCAACGTCTACAGCCAGATCGGGCTGGTGACCCTCGTCGGCCTGATCACCAAGCACGGCATCCTGATCGTCGAATTCGCCAACCAGCTCCAGGAGCGCGGCCGCGATAAGCGCGATGCCGTGATCGAAGCCGCGGTGCAGCGCCTGCGCCCGATCCTGATGACGACGGGCGCCATGGTGCTCGGCTCCGTCCCGCTCGCCATCTCGACTGGCGCCGGCGCCGAGAGTCGCCAGGCGATCGGCTGGGTGATCGTCGGTGGCCTGACCTTCGGCACGTTCTTCACGCTGTTCGTCGTGCCCACCGCCTACACGATGCTCGCGCGCGCCCACAAGCCGGCGCCGGACGCCGTGACGGCACCGCAACCAGCGGAGTGACGTCCTCGCGGCCGCGTCCCCGCGGCTGCATTCAGATCCAACTCGCGATCTCGTCGAGCGGCTTCTTGATGCCGCCGGCGACGGGGACGCGGCAATCCACGGCGGGATGGCCGACGACGAGGAGGATGTAGGGCTTCTCGTTCTCCGGCCGGCGGCAGATCTCGTTGAGGAAACCCATCGGGCTCGGCGTGTGGGTCAGCGTCGCGAGGCCGGCGTCGTGGAGCGCGGCGATCAGGAAGCCAGTCGCGATGCCGACGGATTCGGGCACGTAGTAGTGCTTCACGAGGCGGCCATCGGGCAGCGCGCCGTTGCGCTGCGCGAAGATCGCGATCAGCACGGGCGCGATCTCGAGGAACGGCTTGCTGGCATCGGTGCCGAGCGGCGCCAGCGCGTCGAGCCATTCCTGGGGCGCGCGGCCGTCGTAGAAGGCGCGCTCCTCCTCCTCCGCCATCACGCGGATGCGCTGCTTCACCTTCGCGTCGGTGATGACGGCGAAATGCCAGGGCTGCAGATTGGCGCCCGACGGTGCCGAGCCTGCGGCGCGCAGCGCATTCTCGATCACGTCGCGGGGCACGGGCCGATCGGCGAAATCACGCACGCTGCGGCGGCGGCGCAGCTCGTCGTAGAAGCGCCGCGCGCGGGTTTGCATCTCCGCGTCGGGGAATCCACGAAAGCTTGCGAGAGGTTCGAGGACGGCTGATCTCATTTTTTCTCCTCGGCACGATCGCGAATGTCACGGCGGCCCGCATTCATCTCCGCCATCCGGGAGATCGCCTCGCGGCGCAGCATCGGATCACAGAACAGCGTGCGCTCCTGCGCCAACCCTTCCGCGAGCGGCAGCGCCAGCGCGCCGCGCACCAGGCGCTTCACATGGGCCAGCGCCGCAGCGGGCTTGGACGCCAGCTCATGAGCGAGTTCGCTTGCGTGCGCGAGCGCATCGGGGACGCATTCATGCACGAGGTCGAGCGTAGCGCATTCGCGCGGGCTCATCGTCTTGCCGAGCAAGGCGATCTCGAGCGCGCGCGCGACGCCGACCAGGCGCGGCAGGCGCTGCGTGCCACCGGCTCCCGGCAGCAGACCGAGATTCACCTCCGGCAGGCCGAGCGCGAACGGCCCGTCCTGCGCGATGCGCAGATCGCAGCACAGCGCGAGTTCGAAGCCACCGCCCATCGCCGTGCCGTTGATCGCGCAGATGAACGGCCTGGACGACTCCTCGATGCGGCGATAACTCGCGAGCAGCGACGTCTCCGGCACGGGGCGATCGACGGCGAAGCTCGTCTTTCGCTCCGCCATCTTGCGCGCGCGGCGCTCGAGCACGCGCACGTCGAAATGCCGGATGAACACGCCGGGCTGGCCGCCGGTGAGAATCACGACCCGCACGCCATCGTCGCGCTCGATGGCATCGAGGGCCACGGCAAGCGCCGCCTCCGTGCCGTCATCCATGTAGCCGTCGGGCGGATTGGCGAAGCGCAGGATCGCGACGGCGCCGTCGCGCGAGACGTCGAGTCGATCGGTGTCCATGCGCACGACGATAGTCGCTGACCCGGTCGATCGACTAGTAGCGACTATCACAGGAGGGTGACGCGGCTTGTGGACTCGCCACCGACAAACTTTTCGTCGCCCCTCCTCAATTTGAGGAGGGGCAGCTCGCGCATAGCGCGAGCGGGGCGGTAAGTCGCGGACTCATCAATAGCGGTCGTCGATCACCGACCTGACCTTGAGATTGCCCTTCGCATCGTGCGCCTGCTCCCAGCTCGTCTGCACGGAGCGCTCATCGAAGAGCTGCGTGTCGAGATGGTTCATCAGCAGGGCATTGGTGCAGGCGAGGAAACGCGCCGGCTCGGCCGAGTAGCACCAGTATTGATGCCACGCGAACGGCGTGACGATGCGGGCTCGTCGGCTTGCCGCCGGGCGGCACCTCCTCGAGGATCGCCATGACCGTGGCGGCGGGATGCTTGATGTAGGCGTTGGCGTGGTTGCGCTCCTCGATCCAGCATCATTCCAGGCCTGGCTTGGCGCGATACATCGAGAAGCGCACGTAGTCCGAGCCGTTGCCCGGGCTGAAGAAGATCCGCTTTTCGATTTCACCGCGCGTCTCGGCCTTGGTGTCGGCGACGCGGCGGATGACGACGCGGCGATCGTTGGGGTTGGTGTTGGTGGTATCTGCCCTTTGCTCTCTCCCGTGGATTGACTCGATCGATCAAGCGGCTTCGAGGATGGTGACCGCGCAGGCGGCCTCGTCGAACCCGATAACGCCGCCGCCGTTTTCCGCCAAGGCGAGACACGCGCCGGCTCTCTCGTGATAGCGATCCATTCCTGCGGGTCGAACTGGTCGATGCCGCCCTCGAAAATCTCCTGCGTGCGCTTGGGCTCGTCCTTCACGAAGATCTTCTCGACACCGATCGCCAGCGAGAGATCGCAGGCACCCGAGAGGATGTCCTTCCACGCGCCATGGAACGCCATCGATGCGGTCGCGCAACCGCCCTCGACATTGATCATCGGCACGCGTTCCGGAAACAGGCCCTCGCGCACCAGCGGCGTGAAACACACCTGGCCGCGGATATTGCGCTGCCCGAAGCTGCCCATGCCGCAATTGCCGAACCAGGCATTCTCGATCGCATCGCCACGCGCGAGACCGGCATCGCCGAGCACCGCGAGATAGGCGTCGCGCGTCAGATCCTTGAAACTCTTCTCCGGCTGCTTGCCGAACGCCGTGCAGGATGCGCCGAGAAGGAAGACGTTGCGCATCGCTCAGCCCGGCGTGAGCTGGATCTTGCCGTCGCGCCCGGCGCGCCCGGCGCGCCCGGCATGGGACAGCGCCTCGCCGATGCGCGAGAACGGATAGCTCTCGTCAATCGGCACCGCGAGCGTGCCGTCGGCGACCAGCGCGATCAGATACTGGTAAAGGCGCTGGACCCGTTCGGGCGGCGTCTCGCGAAACCATCGCGCAAGCCAGAAGCCGTGCAGGCGGACGTCGCGGAAGATCAGATCATGCGAGGCGATCTGGCACGGCGCGCCGCTCAGCAATCCGTAGTTCACCACCGTACCGCCGTCTGCGAGACACGACGCCAATGCGCTTGCCGCCGAGCCCCCGATCGCATCGAGCGCCAGGCGCGGCGGCTTGCCGCCGGTCATCGCCTTCACGCGCTGCGCCAGGTCCTCGCTATCGCGCCAATCCTGGAGGATCACCGCATCCGCGCCGTCATGTTGGAGCCGGTCGACGAGCTCGGGTCGTCGCACGATGCCGATGCTGCGCAGCGCCTTGGTCCGCGCCAGCTTGGCGACGTAGCGTCCCACTGCCGAATTGGCCACGTTCTGGATGATCCAGTCGCCGGGCTGCAGCGCGACGATGTCCTAGAGCATGGCGAGCGCCGTCGCCGGATTGGCTTTCAGCATCGCCGCCTGCTGCACATCGATCCGCGGTGGGAGTTTGACGATGCCGGCCGCCTTGGTGTTCATCACCTCGCGCCAGCAGCTCGTCGTCATCGGCATCACGACGTCGCCAACGGCGACGCTCGTCACGCCGTCGCCAAGCGTCTCGACGCGCGCCACGCATTCGGCGCCGGGCGTGGTCGGCAATGCCGGCAGCTGACCGTACTTGCCTTCGATCAGGAGCAGATCCGCGGGATTGATGTTGGCGGCGAGCACGCGTAGGCGCACCTCGCCCGGACGCGGCGGCGACGGATCCGGCTTCTCGACGCAGCGCGCCATGTCGGCAGGCACGCCGAATTTCTCGATCACGATGGCCTTCATGCGACGCTCCGCTTCTTGAGGCCGCGCAGATCATGCGCCTGGGGATGCGCGCACGGATCGCTGCCGGGCGCGAAGAACAGCCCCTTCTGGATCTTCTGCGTGCTCGTGCGTGGCAGTGGCGCGACGAAGACGATCCAGCCCGGCAGCTTGAAATACGCGAGCCGCGCCTTGCCATGCGCGAAGATCCCGCGCGCCATCGCGTCATCCGGCGCAATGCCCGGCCCCAGGACGACGCAGGCCATCACCTCCTCGTCGCGCAATGCATCGGTGACGGCGAGCATGGCGACCTGCTGCACGGCGGGATGATCGATGAGACCATTCTCGACTTCCGCGGCGGAGATGTTCTCGCCGGAGCGTTGGATGATGTTCTTGCGACGCTCCACGAAATGCAGCATGCCGTCGGGCGCCTGGGTGACGACATCGCCGGTGTGGAACCAGCCGCCGCGCCATGCCGCTTCCGTCGCCGCCTCGTCCTCGAGATAGCCGCGCAAGAAGCCCCGGCGCGGATCATCGCCCGCCCAACGCACCACCAGTTCGCCGGGCGCGCCACGCGGCACCTCGCGATCCTGCTCGTCGACGGCCATCGCGAGATACGCCGCTGTCGGTTTGCCGAAGGCGCGCGTGGTGATCCGTCGCGGTTCATGACAATCGGCGAAGAATCTCCCGGTTTCCGTCATGCCCCAGACTTCGACCATGGGAATGCGGAAGCGTTCCTCGAATTTCACATGCAGCTGCGGATCGAGCCCGGCGCCAAGGCCAAATTTGATGCGATGCTGAGTCTCCTCGGGGCAAGGCGGCGCCTTGAGCAGCAGCGGCGGCATGATGCCGAGGTAATGCATCGCCGTTGCGCGCGTCGCGGCGACGTCGCGCCACCAACTGGCGGGATGGAATCGGTCGGGCAGGATCAGGCAATTCGCGGTCAGGATCAGCGCCGCCGCGGTGTTGGTCCCGACATTCACGTGGAACACCGGCAGCGGTACGAAGACACGTTCGCGTCCCGGCTCGAGCTTCAGCTTTCCGCCGATCGTGGCGTACCAATCGCCGACCGCGAACATGAACGCGTTGTCGATCAGGCAACCCTTGGGCCGGCCGGTGGTGCCGGAGGTGTAGATCACGGCCGCCTCGCTGGCGCGCGAGATGTCGCGACGCAGGGGCTTTGTCGTCGGCGCCGGAATCGCATCGGGCAAGCGCTCGAGCGTCACGATCGGGAGAGGCTTCAAGCGCGCCTGCGCCACGTCCATCGTCCGCGCCTCATGCCGGGCGAGCACGACCGCGAGATCGGCGTCCGAATGCTCCATCTGATGGGCGAACTCGTGCGGCATGCAGTCGGGATTGACCGGCACGACGCTCACGCCCAGGCCGTTGAGCGCCCACATGTGCAGAAAATGGTCAGGCCGATTGTCGAGCATCAGTGCGACGCGATGGCCGGGGCCGTAACCGGCCGCACGATATCGCGTCAGCAATGCGGCGATCGCCGCGAAGGCCGCGCCGAATGTGATCTCGATCCCCGCCGGCTCGTAGTCGCGATCGGCCTTCGCCGGCACGCACAGCCAGGGATTGCTCGGATGCGCGGCGGCGGTCATCGCGAACGCGTCGAACACCGTATTCATCGCCGGAGATTCTCGATCAGCATCGCCATGCCCTGACCGGCGCCCAGGCACATCGAGAGGATCGCGTAGCGGCCGCGCGTGTCGACGAGATGGTTCATGGCAGTCATCGCCATGCGCAGTCCCGTCACGGCCGGCGGATGACCGATGGAGATGCCGCCGCCATAGAGATTGTGCCGATCGCGGGGGATGCCCAGCTGACGCTCGGCGTGCAGGTTCACGACAGCGAAGGCTTCGTTGATCTCGAAATAGTCGATGTCGTCGATCTCGAGCGCGGTGCGTTGGAGCAGCTTTCGGATCGCCGGCACGGGGCCGTGCCCCATGATCCGCGCCGGCACGCCGACGACGCTCCAATCGACGATCCGCGCCTCGGCTGTCACGCCCTGTTCAGCGAACGCCCGGCGATCGCCAACGAGCAGAAAGGCCGCACCGTCGTTCACGAGGCTCGACGAGCCGGCTGTCACGAGGCCGCCGTCGCGAAACGCCGGCCTCAGCGTCGCGAGCTTCTCGATGGTGACATCGCGTCGCGGCCCCTCGTCCTCGCTCACGCGCCGCGACTTGCGGCCATCGGGCGCATCGATCGGCGCGATCTGCCGCGCCAGGAAGCCGGATGCCGCCGCGGCGATGGCGCGTGCCTGGCTCATCGCACCCCATTCATCCATCGCCGCGCGGGTGTAGTGGAAATCCGCCGCCAGATTCTCCGCGGTCTCACCCATGAACTCGAGGCTGAACGGACAGCGATAAGCCCATTCCAGCATGTCGTCGAGACTCTGTGGCCCGCGCTTGGCGCCCCAGCGCATCGTCGTCAGCACATAGGGGGCGCGGCTGTAGCTCTCCGCGCCGCCGGCCAGGGCCAGGCGACTATGGCCATTCGCCACCTGCTCATGCGCGGACAGCATCGCCTGCAGGCCCGACGCGCAAGCGCGTGTGACGCCGAGCGCGCCGGCCTCTTCCGGCAGCCCCGCCTTGATGCCGACCACGCGTGGCGCGAACAGGCTGTCGCGATCGCTCGGCACGGTGGTCGCGAAGACGATGTGGTCGACCGCCGTGGCGTCGAGCTTGGCGCGTGCGAGGCAGGCACGTGCCCGCATGCGCCGCAAGATCGGTCATGGGGACATCGCGCAGGGCGCCGCCGAAAACACCCAGGGGCGTGCGCATGCCGGCTGCGAGGACGGTCTCCACGGTCATCTTCACGCTCTCCCCAGTCGCAGCGGCAGCGCCTTGACCCCGCGCATGATCAGGGCGTCGAGCCATTCGAAGCTCGAGGGTTCGGCGACGAACTCGATCGTCCGGTAACGCCGCAGCAGCGCGTTGATGCAGATCCGACCTTCGATCCGCGCAAGCGGCGCGCCCAGGCAGAAATGAATGCCGAAGCCGAAGGTCACATGACGGTTGGGACTGCGCCCGATGTCGAACCGGTCGGGCAGTGCGAAGACGCGGCCGTCGCGGTTGGCGGCGTTGAGCATCGCGAAGACGCGGTCCCCCGCTTTCAGAGTCCGGCCGGCGAATGCGTGTTCCACCCCGACGACGCGCGTCAGCCCGCCGCTGGGGCCGTCGAAGCGCAGGAACTCTTCGACGGCCGTGTCGATCAGGGCCGGGTTGTCGCGGAGCCGAGTTTGTTCGCCGGGATACTGAGCCAGCTGGATGAGGGCATTGCCGATGAGATTCGCCGTGGTCTCATGTCCGGCGAACAGGAACAGCATGCAGCTCCCGACGAGTTCGTCTTCGCTGAGCTGCTGGTTCTGATCGCGCGCCGCGATCATCGCGCTGATCATGTCGTCCCTGGGGCTCTGGCGTCGTTCGGCGATGACACGGCAGAAATATTCCGCCATCTCGTGCGCGCCATGGCGTGCGCGTTCGTATTTGTCCACCGAACCGCGCGCGGAGCCGATGAAGAGGGCCATCTCATCGGACCATTCCTTCATCGACCCGACCGCCTCGCGCGGCACGCCGGGCATGTCCATGATGACGAGCGCGGGAAGCGGTCCGGCGACATCGGCGATCCAGTCGATCTCGCGGCGATCGCCGAGCCGGTCCAGCAGCATCTCGACGAGGACGCTCACATTCGATCGCAGCGACTCGACGGCGCGCGGGGTGAAGGCCTTGCTCATCAGGCTGCGCAACCGCGTGTGCTCTGGCGGATTGCGAAACACCATCCACAGATTCAGGTAGCGGATGACTTCACTCAATATGCGCTGGGTCGCGTCGGGCATCGAGCGATAGAAGGGCGTGAGGCGATCCGGCGACATCTGCTTGCTCGTCGTCACCGTCCGCACATCCTCGTAGCGCGTGTTGATCCAGCTCCGCAGCGCGGGGCTCCAATGGACCGGATCCTCGTCCTGCAGACGACGGAAAATCGGGAACGGGTTGCGGCGAATTCCTGGGTCGCCAGGGTCGTAGACCAGGGTCATCGGCCGCTTCCTCCTCGTCTCGACGCCGTTCCGACGACTGCCGATCACGCGAACGCTCGACGATTACCAGACCGATGAAAAACGAACAAACGTTTGGTAAAGAGGCTGCATGTTGAAAACGCCCGCCCGCCGGCGGCCCGCGCCCGGCACGCAGGTTGGCGCGCCGCGCCAGCACAATCGCCGCGACGCCCTGCTGATCGCCGCGGCCAGCGTCATCGCCACGCGCGGCTACGACACCACATCGATGCGCGACATCGCCCAGGCAGCCGGCATGCACGCGGGCTCGCTCTACTATCACTACGCATCCAAGGACGATCTGTTCGTCGCCGTGCATGGCGCAGCCATCGCCGCCATCGCGGCTGCGGTCGAGCGCGCCATCGCGGATCGAGCCGATCCCTGGGATCGACTCGCGGCAGCAGCCGCCGCGCATCTCGAAACGCTGCTCGGCTCCCGGCGTACGGTGAAGATCGTCTCTCCCGATTTTCCCGTCTCGTCGGCGCGCGTCCGCGCCAAGCTCGTCGCGCAGCGCGATGCCTACGACCGTCGCTTCCAGGCCTTGGTGGACGCGGTTCCCCTGCCCGCCACCGCCGACCGCGCCATGCTTCGCCTGATGCTTCTCGGCGCACTCAACTGGGCGCCTCGCTGGTACCGGAAAGGCCGCAAGTCGCCGGCGGAGATCGGGATTTATTTCGTTCGGCAACTTCAGAGGGGTGCGATGTTGCATGCCCCGCACGGGTCCGGCAGAGCAGCAAAACTGTGACGGCCATCACAGGGTCTTCACATCACCGTGACGCCATGGCGCGGCATGCATCGGCATACCCCTCCCCTGCGTAGAGATTGATATCGCGGACCGATCGTCGGTCCGGACTCAACCGGGGGACCACAATGTCAAAAATTGCTTCCATCTCACCGCGTTAGCTCGCGCTTGGCGCCTTGATGCCCTTGCTCGCCGTCACGGCGATGCCGGCCGCGGCGGCCGACATGGTCGCGCTCGACAAATCCAACCGCCTGATCAGCTTCACCGACGCCAAGCCGGGCGTCACTCAGTCACGCCTCATCAAGGGCGCGAGCGCCGCCATTCTGGGCATCGACGTCAGGCCGTCGAACGGCAAGCTCTACGGACTATCGGCGGACGGCGGCGTCTACCAGCTCGATGCGGCGACCGGGCAAGCGACGATGGTCAGCAAGCTCGATGTCGCCCCCGCAGGCGACGTCACGGTCGTCGATTTCAATCCCGTTGCGGACCGCATGCGCGTTGTCACCGCCAGCGGCCGCAGTCTGCGCATCAACGTGGACACCGGCGAGGCGGTCGAGGACGGCAAGCTGAACTTCGCCGCGGGCGACGCCAGCGGCGGCAAGGCACCCAACGTCACGGCGGGCGGATACATCAACTCCACGCCAGGCCCGAAGCCGACGGCGACGGCGCTCTACGAAATCGACAGCACGGCCAAGGAACTCCTCATCCAGGATCCGCCGAATGCCGGCACGCTGCAGACCAAGGCGAAGGTCAAGCTGCCGGCCCGCGCCCTGCATGGCCTCGATATCGTCACCGATGCGAGCGGCAAGCACACCGGCTACGCTGTCACGGGTGCGAAGCTCTATCGCGTGGACATCGCCAGCGGGCAGATCGTCAAGCTCGGCACTGTCGGCAAGGGCGAAGGACAGCTCATCGACGTCGCGGTGCTCGCGGCGAAGTAATCGACACGGCGCGGCCGGCGAGCGTGCACCAGGCGCGTTCGTCGGCCTGCGTCGCGATCAGAGATCCGCGAGCCGCACGTAGCCGCCGGCGAGTATGCCGATGACGGCGGCCGCAACGATCGGCACCGCCCCGGCATAGCCGAGCTGTCGCAGACAGACAAAGGCGAGCACGCCCACGAAGCCGGCGATGAGGATTCCGCCGACGAGTGAGGCGGCATTGCGCTTGATCTCGCCTTGCATCGCCATACGCGTTACGCCGCAGCTGCGGTCGACAGCCGGGAATCGGCGGCCGTGTTGCGCACGCGCTTGAGATCCTTGCGCACATGGCTCGAATCGTAGCCGTTGAAGAGATGGCCGATCACGCCACGGTCGAGATCGCTCGTCCCGAACAGGCAATCCGCGACCGGATAGGTCAGATTGAAATTGCGCTCCATCATGATCGCCGTGTTGTGGTGCGCGATGTGGTGGCGCCGGATGCTGTTGATCAGCGGGATGTGCCGCACGATGCTGTCGTCGCGGACGTGGCAGCAGAAATGAAAGAACTCGTAGTTCAGGTAGAGCGCTGTATTGGTGATGAGCAGCAGCCAGCCGGCATTGCCCAGACCCAAGATGTCGAGGACGAAGGCCGCGACCGCGGAGCCGCTCATGAACGCCGCCAAGGCGTAGGGCGGGAAGAAGACGATGCGGAAGTCGCGCATCGAGTCGACCGTCGGCTCATGGTCGGTGAAGAACTGGTGATGCGCGAGCGTGTGGCGCTTGTAGATCCCCATGAATCCCTTCACCGGCCGATGCATGATGTATTTGTGGATCCACCATTCGAAGATGTTGGCCGATGTGAAGGCGACGGGCACGATCAGCCACTCGTACCAGGCCGCATCCGAGATCTGCTGCGCGAAGTACCAGATGCCGGCGCTGCCGATCAGGTAGATCATCAGCACGTGCACCGGACCGACATACCAACGCGAGATCTTGGCGCGGTAGTCGTCGCGAAACATCGCCTGGCGCTTGGTCATCATGTCGGCCACCCTTCGAACGTCGTTCACGCCGGAAACACTAGTTCACCAGCCAGTGATATATCAACCATATGGCCAAGCGCGCAGCGGGAGAGGGCACCATGATCGCCGTGATCTTCGAAGTCTGGCCGGCCGACGGCAGGCGTCAGGACTATCTCGCGATCGCTGGCGGCCTGCGCGCCGAGCTCATGGCCGTCGACGGTTTCATCTCGGTCGAGCGATTCGAAAGCCTCACGGAGCCCGGGAAGCTGCTCTCGCTGTCCTTCTGGCGCGACGAGCAGGCCGTCGCAGCCTGGCGCGCACTCGCCTCCCACCGCGCCGCGCAGACCCAGGGCCGCGGCGGCGTCTTCCGGGACTACCGGCTGCGGGTCGCCGCCGTGTTGCGCGACTATGGGCTCGACGAGCGCGGCCAGGCGCCGACGGACAGTCAGGCCGCCCACGCTCAGCCGGCGTCGACGGCGGCACGCGCGAAATTCTCGATATAGTCGAGCAGCAGGTCCGAGGCGGTGGCGGCGCGCTTCTCGTCGCCGACCGCGATCGCACGCGCGACATCGGCATGCAGGCGCGCCGCCAGGGGCATATCGGCGACGCGCTTGTAGTGCTGGTACCAGAATCGCCGGGCAAGCCCATGCATCAGGGTCATGGCGCCCGCGGCGAACTCGTTCTCAGCCGCCTCGATGACGAGCAGGTTGAGCTCGCGATCGAGGCGCATGAAGGCGATGTCGTCGTTGGTCCTGGCCGCCTTTTGCATGCCCTGCGCGAGTTCCGCGAAACGCGCGCGCATGGCCGGCGTTCCGCGGCGCGCCGCGCGCCGCACGATCAGACGCTCGACCTCGCGGCGCGTTTCGAGCAGACGCAGCTGCGTGCCGACATTGATCTCCGACACCACGATGCCGCGCCGCGGCAGGATGCTCACGAGTTTCTCGCGCGCCAGACGTTGCAGCGCTTCGCGGATCGGCGTGCGGCCGATCCCGATCCGCGCGGACAATTCCGCCTCCGACGCGCTCTCGCCCGGCGCGAGCTGAAGCGTGACGATCAGCTCCTCGATGCGGCGATAGGCCTGGTCGGTGAGACTGCTCGGCTCTTCGCGCGCCGTGCGCGGGCGCCGACGCGGCGCCGGCTTGCGCCCTGCCCTCACGCTGACCTCGCGAGCCTCGCGAGCGCCTCGTCGATCTCCGCCGAACTCAGCGTCCACGCATTGTCCAGCACCGCCACGACATCTCGCATGAACGCCTCGTGTTGCGCCAAGGCGGATTTCGCGTCGCCGAAGTGATGGGCAAGCAGCGCCAGGGCCAGTTGCAGCGGCCCGGCGCCCTCATAGGTCCACTCGAATCCGGCTTTGGAATAGGTCTTGAGATCGAAGCGCGGATCGAGCGGCTTGCCGTCCACCGTCACGACGGCGCCAGCCAGGCTGCGCGATCCTTCATATGTCCCCATCGCAATCCCTCAAATGCTAGATGTCGGCCGACGCCCGATGTCACTGATAGGTCGGCTTGCGCGCGCTGACAATCCTCGCGCGTGAAACGAACCGGTATGGTCGGGAGGATTTCAATGCAGGGGCGCGTGACGGCGGTGAGCCGCGATGCGACGCATCGCTTCAGCAAGTTTGCCGCCGACAGAATCCGGCTCGTGGCCGGTCTCGGCGTCGAGGGCGACGCGCACCACGGCGCCACCGTCAAGCATCGCTCCCGCGTCGCGCGCGATCCGACGCAGCCGAACCTTCGCCAGGTCCATCTGATCCACGCCGAGCTTCATGACGAGCTGCGCGCAGCCGGGTTCGACGTCACCGCCACCGATCTCGGCGAGAACGTCACGACGCGCGGACTCGATCTGCTCGGGCTGCCGACGGGCGCCCGGCTCCATCTCGGCAGCGACGCGATCCTCGAGGTCACGGGCTTGCGCAACCCTTGCGCCCAGCTCGACCGCTTTCAACCCGGGCTGATGGCGGCCACGCTCGATCGCGACTCCAGCGGCAATCTCATCCGCAAGGCCGGCATCATGGCGATCGTGATCGCCGGCGGCGATGTCGCGCCGGGCGACGCGATCCGCGTCGAGATGCCGCCTGCGCCACATTGCCCCCTCGCGCCGGTGTAGCCGGGCCGCATCAAAAACCGGATCCAGCTTCCGGCACAGCCGGAAGCTGGATCCACTTTTCCGTCTCAGCAGTGACGGCCATGCGCAGCAGATGCTGGATGGCTTCGGCGCGCAACTCGTTGGCCCGCTCCTTGTAGCGGTCGAGTTGATCCGGCGGGAGGGGACGCGTCATGTCGATCCGCAGGCGCGCGAGTTCCTCCGATATTTCCTCGGCGCTGCGCTCCGGACCGTTGCCGAATTCTCTCGATGCTATGTCCCGTCTCCTGATCGGGTTGGACTGCCATGATGAATCACGTTGGAAACGGCGACCGCCGAACTCAGAGCCGCGGCCGGCGCCACGCCTAGCGAACCAGCACTTCCAGTAGGACAAAAACCATCGGCACGAAAGCGGCAGTCAGCAAAGCATTGAGGCACATGGCGAGCGTCGACCATGCGCCTGTTTCCTCGTCCTCCGTGAACGCGCGTGCCGTCGCTATGCCGTGGCTCGCCGTACCATAGGCGATGCCGCGCGCTGCTGGTGAGGTCGCCCCGGTGACGCTGAGCAAGCTCGGGCCGACCACGGCACCGAGGATGCCGCTCGCTATGGTCAGCAGCGCGGTCAGAGCGGGCACGCCGCCGATCATTCTGGCAATCTCCATCGACACCGCCGTGGTGGCAGATTTTGGTGCCGCGGTCGCTAAGCCGGTGGCCGAGACGCCGAGGCTGGTCGCGACGGCAAGACCCAAACCGACGCTGACGAGCGAGCCCAGAACCAAGGCCGGCAGGTAGAGGAGAGTACGCGCGCCAAAACGCGCAAGGAGACCATGCAACGGAACAGCCAACGCCACCACGCAAGCACCAAGCAGATAGTCGAGAATGGCAACGCCCTCCAGGTAGACGCGATGCGGCGTACCCGTCACCTCAAGCAGCGCGGCGATGGCTAGAAGCGTCACCAACGTCGGATTGAGCAACGGATTGCTATGGCACCACGCCTGCGCTCGCACTGCCAGCAGGTAACCGGCCAGCGTAAGCGGCAACCAGAGCAAGGGGCCGGTTGGAATCTGAAGGAGCATGGCGTCACCTCATGTCTGGGGGGCGATCGATGGCGTCACCGTCTGACGACGCCGCGGCAAACTGGACCACCGCCTCCGATGTGACCGCCCCGGGGTACCCATCGCTCACTTGCACTTTTCGCTCCAACCAAGTGGCAACCACGCCTGTCACGACGATCGCCCCCAGCGTCGAGACAAAAACGGCAGCCGCAATTGCGAGTCCGTCGCTGCCAAGACCTGCGAGCACGGAGCCGACCGCCGCTCCGGCCGGCACGAACATCAGCCCGAGATGATCAATCAGACCGCGCGACACTTTGGCGAGCCCCGCAGAGGGGCCACGTCTGAGCGCCAGAGTCGCGAGCAGAAGCAGCATGCCTAAGAGCGGACCGGGAAACGGCACCGCTAGGAGCCTGACGAGCATCTCGCCTGCGAGCTGGAACACGCACAGGAGAACGAGGTGCGGCAGCACGGTCCGAACGGCGGATACTGGCTGCGCGCTGGGCTTGAACTCGCGTTCGCTTGGCTTCGTCCTCCAACGGTCGATTGCGGTAATCAGGTAAGACCCAAGCGAGATTCTCATTTCGGCATTCGTTCAATCGACATGACGCGCAGCAAACCAGGGCGGCGCTGGATCGGGACGATCTGTCATTTTGCAGCTCCTTGCCATAACCGCGACAACCGGATCTAAACAACCATCTCAGATTTGCGCGCTTCTGATCACGCTGGCATCATCTGAACACATGACGCGTAGCCGTCATGGGCGCCACGTGTCGACACGCCCGATGCCTTGTGGTGAGTTCATGCTGACCAGCCGCAAAATCGAACGCATTGTCGGCCTAGCCTATGAGGCTCTCGCCGAGCCCGAAATCTTGCGCAGTTTCATGCGCGACCTTGCCGAGCTGACGGGGGCGGACAATGTCGCGATCTGTGTCAAGCCGACCCATGGCGACGCTCGGTTTCTGATCGAGGGACCCGTCCGCTGGTCCGATCGATTGATGGAGCACCAGAAATATTTTGAGCGTCGATCGCCCTACTACGAGAATTTCAAAACGGCACGGGCTGGCCAACTCAAGGCCTTGGGAACGATTGCATTCAGCCGTGATTTTCGGAAAACCGAGTATTATCAGGACTGGGCACGCGTCCAAGGCTTCGCTGACATCATCGGTGGCCACTTGTTAAGGACGCCGGAAATCTACGCCTGGATGTCTTTACGCCGAGCGGAGGCAAGGGGACCGTACTCATCCTTGGAGTTGACACGCGCACAGTACGTCGCTGCTCATTTGGCGCGCGCGCTCAAGCTGCACGAACGCCTGAATCGCGAGCGCCCGGCCGGCAAGCCCCTCCATGAGATCCTGGATCGGATCGACTTCGGCGTGATGCTGGTCGATATCGATGGAAAAGTATTGATGTCGAATGCCGAGGCGGACTCTATTCTGCGTTCAACGGGCGCGCTCACGACGTTTCACCAACGGCTCGCATGCGCAAGTCCGAGCGACACACAGCGGCTCCGAAATGCTCTTCGAATGGTCGCAAAGCGTGCGCCGGTCGTCACGGGCGCCGTTGACATCAGCATCAGTCGAGGGGTGGACCGTCGACCACTCATGTTGCAAGTCTTGCCCGTGACATCCTCGCCAGGTTGGGGTGGTTTCGGTGCAGGCGGTGCGGTCGCAACGGTTTTCATCATCGATCCGGAGAAGCCCGCGGTCAGGACTACGGCAATTGCCGACACCTATGGATTGACCGCAGCTGAAGGACGCGTGCTCGACCAGGTTCTTAGTTGCCGCGGGCTTCCTCACGCCGCTGCGACACTCGGCGTTACACTCGCGACCGCCCGGACGCATCTGCAGCGAATTTTTGCGAAAACCGGGACCAACAATCAGGCGGAGCTCGTCAGCCTCGTCTTCGCCTCCACGCTGCGCCAGCGTGACTGGGATTCAAAAAGAGGCTGATGAGACAACTCGCGTGAGCAAGCACAAAAACCGGTTCCAGCTTCCGGCAGAGCCGGAATCTGGAACCACTTTTTCGCTTCAGCTGCGCAGCGTGGCGCCGGTGGCTTTGGTAGCAGCCGCGATCAGGCGTTGGGCGATCGCTTCGATCTCGGCGTCGGCAAGGGTGCGCTCGGTCGGCTGCAGGCGCACGGACAGCGCGAGCGACTTCTTGCCCTCGGGCATGCCTTTGCCCTCGTAGAGATCGAACACCGAGACGGCGGTGATCGTCGCTTGCGACGCGATCTCCTTGCCCACGCCCTTGAACGCGCGCACGAGCTTCTCGGACTCGACCGCGCTGTCGACCAGGAAGGCGAAGTCGCGCTCGACGGGCTGCAGCGCGGCGAGCTTGAGCAGCGGACGCGCCCGCCCGGCCTTTGCCTTGGGCATCGGCACGGCATCGAGCGTCACTTCGAATGCGACGACCGGCGCCTTGAGATCGAGCTTCGCGAGCACGCGCGGATGCAGCTCGCCGAACACCGCGATCACCTTGGGTCCCAACCGCAGGCTGCCGGAGCGGCCGGGATGGAAATAGGCGGGCGCGTCGCGCGTGGTCTGCATATTCTCGATCGGCGCGCCGAGAACGCCGAGCAGCGCCAGCGCATCGCCGCGCGCATCGAGCGCATCGAGCGCGCGCTGCGGCAGCCCCCAGCTGCGTGGCGCCGCGGCGCCGGTGCGCACGCCGCTCGCCATCATCGACTGGCCATCGGGGGCATCGGTCGCGAATTGCGGACCGACCTCGAACAGCGCCGAATCGCCCAGGCCGCGATCCGCGTTGCGCTTGGCCGCCAGCATCAGGTTCGGCACGATCGTCGGCCGCATCATGTCGAGATCGGCCGAGATCGGGTTGAGCAGTTCGAGCGTCGGATTCGTGCCGCCGAACATGGCGGCGACGTCCTTCTGCATGAAGGAGAAGGTGACGGCCTCGACCAGCCCCAGCCCCGCGAGGCAGCGCTTGGCGTCGCGCACGCGGCGCTGTCCCGGCGTGATCGCCGGCGCCGGCAGCGCCAAGATTCGCGGCATCGAGACCGCGACGATCTTGTCGTAGCCCCAGATCCGCGCGACCTCCTCGCAGAGATCGGCCTCGCCATTGATGTCGGCGCGCCACGGCGGCGGCGTCACGTCGAAGGCATCGCCGCCGTCGCGTGTCGCGAAGCCCAGCGATTCGAGAATACGCGCCTGGCCGGCGACCGGCACGTCGACGCCGACGAGCGACGCCACGCGGTCCTTGCGCAGGCGATAGCTGCGTCGCCATTCCGGCGCCTTGCCCGCGATGACGAGTTCGCTCGCCTCGCCACCGCAGATCTCGAGAATCAGCCGCGTGGCAGCCTCCATCCCCTCGATGACGGCCTCGGGATCGAGACCGCGTTCGAAGCGATAGCGCGCATCGGAGATGATCTGATGCGTACGTCCGGTCTGCGCGGTGCGGATGGGATCGAACAACGCCGCCTCGACGAAGACATCGGTCGTCGCTTCGGTGCAGCCGGACTGCTCGCCGCCGATGACGCCGCCGAGACCCTCGGCCGCGCCGGACTCATCCGATATCACCGTCTCGTTGCCGGTGAGCGTGTAGCTCTTGCCGTTGAGCGCGGCGATCGTCTCGCCCGATCGGGAGAGGCGCACCACGATCCCGCCCGTCACCTTGCTCGCATCGAAGACATGCAGCGGGCGGCTGACGTCGAAGGTCAGCAGATTGGTGACGTCGACCAGCGCCGAGATCGGCCGCAGGCCGATCGCCGTGAGACGCTGCTGCAGCCATTTCGGCGACGCGCCGTTCTTCACGCCGCGGATGTGGCGACCGACGAAGAGCGGGCAGGCATTCGACGCTTCAGCGGGCAGATCGAGCCGCACGGTGAGCGCACTCTTGAAGCTCGGCTTCACCGGTTCGATACGTCGCGGCTTCAGCGTGCCGATGCCCTTGGCGGCGAGATCGCGCGCGATGCCGCGCACGCCCAGGCAATCCTGTCGGTTGGGCGTGATCGCGACGTCGATCACGGGATCGTCGAGACCGATGAGCGCGGCGAACGGCGCCCCCACGGTCGCATCCTCGGGCAGGTCGATGATGCCGTCGTGCTCGTCCGAGAGCCCCATCTCGCGCGCCGAGCACAGCATGCCGTTCGACGCCTGGCCTCTGATGATGCCGGATTTGAGCAGCACGCCCGTGCCCGGAATCGTCGTGCCGGCGCGCGCGAACACGCCCTTCATGCCGGTGCGCGCATTGGGCGCGCCGCAGACGACCTGGACCTGGTCCTTGCCGGTGTCGACGATGCAGACGCGCAGGCGGTCGGCGTCCGGATGCTTCTTCGCTTCGACGACGTAGCCGACGATGAACGGCGCCAGCTTGGCGGCGCGATCGTCGACCGATTCGAGTTCGAGCCCGATCTCCGTCACCGCCGCGCAGATCTCCGCGAGGCTGGCCTTGGTGTCGAGATGCTCCTTGAGCCAGGACAGCGTGAATTTCATCGCGCCAGCCCTCCCGTCATCGACGGCAGGTCGAGCGCGAGGAATCCGTAGTGCCGGAGCCAGCGCAAATCGGCCTCGTAGAATGTCCGCAGATCGGGGATCCCGTACTTGAGCATCGTGATGCGCTCGATCCCCATGCCGAAGGCGAAGCCTTGCCACTCCTCGGGATCGAGGCCGCAATTCGCGATCACCTTGGGATGGACCATCCCGCAGCCGAGGATCTCCAGCCAATCGCCGTGATTGCCGAGCTTGAGTTCGCCGCCGCTGCGCGAGCAGCCGATATCGACCTCGGCCGATGGCTCGGTGAATGGAAAATGCGACGGGCGGAAGCGCAGCGGCAGATCACCGACTTCGAAATAGGCGCGGCAGAAATCCTGCAGGCAGCCTTTGAGGTGACCCATGTGGATCGCCTTGTCGATCACCAGGCCTTCGACCTGATGGAAATTCGGCGAATGCGTCGCGTCATGGTCGGAGCGATAGGTGCGGCCGGGAATGATCACGCGGATCGGCGGCTTCGCGCTCATCATCGTGCGGATCTGCACCGGGCTCGTGTGGGTGCGCAGCACCCGGGGCGCGCCGGCGCCGCCGGTCTTCAGATAGAACGTGTCCATCATCTGGCGCGAGGGATGCTCGGCCGGGATGTTGAGCGCGGTGAAATTGTACCAATCGTCTTCGATGTCCGGGCCTTCGGCGACGGTGAAGCCCATCTCACCGAAAATTGCCGTCAGCTCGTCTATCGTCTGCGTGATCGGGTGGATGCGGCCGTCGGGCATCGGCCGCGGCGGCAGCGTCACGTCGCTGGTCTCGCGCGCGAGACGGGCATGGAGCTCGGACTCCGCGAGCGTCGCCATGCGCCCATCGAGCGCCCCCGCCAGTTCGTCTTTGAGGACGTTGAGCGCGGCGCCGCGCACCTTGCGCTGATCGGCGGGCAGAGAGCCGAGGGTCTTCATCAGCTCGGTGACGCGCCCCTTCTTGCCCAACAGTTCGATGCGCAGCGCCTCGAGCGCGGCGGCATCGGCGGCGCCGGCAATGCGGCTCTGCGCATCGGCTGAAACGGTGGAAAGCTCGTCGGTCATTCCTGTCTCTCAATCATCACGCAGCAAATGAAAAGGGCCCGGCTTGCCGGCCAGGCCCCTTCCCTCATCGTGGTTCCGCGTCGCGGATCAGCCCAGGGCGGCCTTGGCCTGCTGAACGAGCTTGCCAAAACCATCGGCATCGGTGACCGCGAGATCGGCGAGGACCTTGCGGTCGACGACGATGCCGGCCTTCTTGATGCCGTTCATGAGGCTGGAGTAGGTGATGCCGTGGAGCCGCGCGCCCGCATTGATGCGCTGGATCCAAAGGCCACGGAAGTCGCGCTTCTTGTTGCGGCGATCCCGGTAGGCGTACTGCATCGCCTTTTCGAGACGCTCGAGCGCTGGACGGAAACTGGTGCCGGAACGACCAACGAAGCCCTTCGAGAGCTTGATGACTTCCTTGTGACGGGCGCGGCCCGTTACGCCGCGTTTGACGCGTGACATGAGACGATTCCCTTCAGATCAGCCGTGGAGCCACTGCTTGATGACCTTGGCCGCGTGGCCAGGGCTCAGCTCTTTCATGCCGCGCGATTGGCGCAGCATGCGGTTCGAACGCTTGCGCATGCCGTGTCGCTTGTTGGCGACGCCGACGAACACGCGACCCGTTGCGCTGACCTTGAATCGTTTCTTGGCAGCAGACTTCGTCTTCATCTTGGGCATTTCATGTCTCCTTCGCGTAGTTGGGCGGTTGGGCATGCCCTGGGACACTCGCGCGGTATGCGCTGGCCCCGGCCGTGGCCGCCATCGGAAGCGGGGCGTTATAGGGTCTGCCCCGCCGAGGGGCAAGGGGTCAGCACGGCCTACGCCCCGGCGCTGCGGGGTTCCAGAATCCTGTGGCGTCGGGCGCCGTTCTCCGGCGTAGATCTTTCTATTGACCAGAGCGGGAGACGGGGATGTCAGAAGCGGTATTCGAGGCCGGGAATTTGGTGCTCCAGAGCGGGATCACGCTGCGCGGGGCGAAGCTGGTCTACAAGACCTACGGCACATTGGCCGCCGACAAATCCAACGTCATCGTCTACCCGACCTCCTACTCGGCGCAGCACACGGACGTCGAATGGCTGATCGGGCCCGACCGGATCCTCGATCCGTCGCGCTTTTTCATCATTGTTCCCAATATGTTCACCAATGGCCTCTCGACCAGCCCGAGCAATGTCGCGGCGCCTTTCGACCGCGGGCGCTTCCCGCTCGTGACGTCCTACGACAACGTGAAGGCGCAGCAGGCCCTGCTGAAGAGCGTGTTCGGGATCGACAAGATCGCGCTCGTCTATGGCTGGTCGATGGGCGCGCAGCAGGCCTATCACTGGGCGTCGATGTTTCCGGATCAGGTCGCGCGCGCGTGCGTGGTCTGCGGCTCGGCGCGCACCGCCCCGCACAACATCGTCTTCCTCGAAGGCGTGAAATCGGCGCTGATGGCAGATCCGGCCTGGCAGGACGGCTGGTTCGCAACGCAGCCGCTGCGCGGCCTGCGCGCCATGGGCCGGATCTATGCCGGCTGGGCGCTCAGCCAGACCTTCTATCGGCAGGAGATGTGGCGCCAGCTCGGCGCCGCCTCGCTCGAGGATTTCCTGATCGCCGGGTGGGAGGGCAATTTCCAGCGTCGCAACGCCAACGATCTGCTGGCTCAGCTGTTGACCTGGCAGGCCGGGGACATCTCCGCAAATGAACGCTTCGAGGGCGATCTCGGCGCCGCGCTCGGCGCCATCCGCGCCAAGACGCTGGTGATGCCGGGATCGCATGATCTGTATTTCCAGGTCGACGACAACGCGCTGGAAGTGCCGCAGATGACGCAGGCGAAGCTGCTGCCGATCCCCTCGGTCTGGGGCCATCGCGCCGGCAATCCCTCATCGTGCAAGGAGGATGAGCGCTTCATCGCCACGGCGGTGCGGGAACTGCTCGCCTCCTGAAACCGGGCTTCAATCGTTGCCGCGCCGTCCGAGTACGGAGAAGAGACTCGAATAATCGTCGCGCCAGGGCGCCAGCCCGGCGCGCACCACGATCTCCTTTGCCTCGCCGCCGAGTTGCTCCGAACCCAGCCGGCTCGGATCCTTGACCACGAGGACCCAGCTCGACGCCGCTTTCAGATCGTCCTCATCGTCGTCTTCCTCGTCGTCGTCGACGATGCGGGCCGCCCATCCGAGCCTGTCGGTCGCCAGGCGCACCAAAGGCGCGAGGTCGAGATATCTGTTCGACACATGCACCGCCAACACGCCGTCAGGCGCCAGATGGCTCAGATAGAGCGCGATCGCCTCCTCGGTCAGCAGATGGATCGGAATCGCATCGCCCGTGAAGGCATCGACCACGAGCACGTCGAAACGCTGCGGCGCTTCGCGCTCGAGGACCAGTCGCGCATCGCCGAGCGCGACATCGAGCTTTGCCGCGCTGTTCTCGAGAAATGAAAACTCGCTGCGCGCCAAGGCGATGACCAGCGGGTTGATCTCGTAGAAGCGATAGACATCCTGCACCCGCCCATACGCCGCCAGGACGCCGGCGCCGAGACCGATCACGCCGACGCGTTGTGGCTCGGTGAAGCGCCGCGTCGACTTGATGGCCAGCGCTACGCCGCTGGTGGCGCCGTAATAGCTCGTGGCTTCGCGCCCTCGACCGGCAGCCATGAGCTGCTCGCCATGCATGATGCGACCATGGAAAAGCTGGCGTCGCTCGTCGGGATCGCCCGTGTCGCCTTCCTCCTCGATCCGGAGCGTGCCATAGAAATTGCGCGCGGAGAGAAGCGTGTTCTCCGTCTCCACGTGACGCGTCCAGAGCAGCAGCGCGCCCAGCATCAGCAACGCGATGGCGCCGCCGGCGACATGCCGCCCCTGCCTTGTCGGCCCCGAGAGCTCGGCCGCCACGACGACCGCACCGGCCAGAAACAGCGCGATCGCGAGATCATGGTCGCTCTGCAGCAGTCGTGGCGCCGCGATGCCGACGGCAAGCCCGCCCAGCACGCCGCCAAACGAGATCCAGAGGTAATAGCCGGTGAGCGCCGCCGGCGGCGGGCGCAGCCGCGCAAGCTCGCCATGGCAGATCATGAAAACGACGAAGCTCGCCGCGAGGTAGGCCGCCACCAGGCCGAGGATCGGCCAATCGTCGAGATCGATCAGCGGCAGCAGCGCCATCGCGACGAGCACGACCGGCAGCAGAGCCAGGAAGATCGGCCGTCGATACCAGCGCTCGCTCTCGAAACACAGGATGAAGCTGACGAGGTAGAGCACGAGCGGGGCGAGCCAGAGCAGCGGCACCGGCGCAACGTTCTGGGTGAGCTGGCTCGTGATGGCGAGCAACAGGATCGATGGCGCCGCCGCGAGTGCGACCCACAGCGCGATGCGCGATGGCGCGAGCGCGCCCGGCGCGAGCGAAACGGCGGCGACCGCCGGCGTCGCCAGGCGCAATCGGCGCAACGCCAGGAATGCGAAGGGCAGCGCCACCACCGCATAGGCCCATGACCAGCCGATCTGCTGCACCCGCAGGGCGAAATTCGGCTCGACCGCGAAGGGATAGCCGATGAGGGCGAGCATCGACGCGAAATTGGAGAGCGCGAAGAGCCGGTAGGGCGATCGCCCCGCGAGGTCGCTGGCGAACCAGCGCTGCAGCAATGGGCTGGTGGTTGCGAGCACGAGATAGGGCAGCCCGACGCTGGTGGCGAGCAGCAGCAGGATGGCGCGCGTCGGCTCGCTCTCCGCGCTCGGCTTCCAGATCGCATCGGGCACGATCGGCAGGGTGGCGAGGCTCGCGGCGATGAGCGCGAGCTGGACGCCGCCCTGCGCACGCGAAGGCAGATGCTGCGTCATCAGATGCGCGAGCCCGTATCCGGCGAGAAGCAGCGCCTGGAAGAACAACATGCAGATCGTCCACACCGCCGCCGACCCGCCGAACCACGGCAGGATCGCCTTGCCGATCAGCGGCTGCACGAAGAACAGCAGGAAGGCATTGCCGAAGATGACGACGGCGTAGAGCGCGGCGAGGGGCATCGATGAAGCGGCCTGCCGCATCCCCTGGCGATTTCAGGATGGGGCTCTCAGGAGGGGGGCTCGAAAGCGAGACGCTTCGTCAGCATGCAGAGAGTCGCGTCGGAAACAAAGAGGGCCCCATCCCGACCTGGTCGACGGATGAGGCCCGATTGCAACGGCGCGCGAGCGCCGGCGTCGTGGTGTTACTTGGGCGCGATGACCATGGTCATCTGGCGGCCTTCCATCTTCGGATGCTGCTCGACCTTGATCGCCTCGCCGAGATCGTTCTTCACACGGTCGAGCACCTTGGCGCCGAGATCCTGGTGGACCATTTCGCGGCCGCGGAAGCGCAGTGTCAGCTTGACCTTGTCCCCTTCGGCGATGAACCGCTCCATCGCGCGCATCTTGACGTCGTAGTCGTGGTCATCGATGCCCGGGCGCATCTTGATCTCCTTGATCTCGATGACCTTCTGCTTCTTGCGCGCCTCGTTCTCTTTCTTCTGCAGCTCGTATTTGTACTTGCCGAAATCGAGCACTTTGCAGACCGGCGGCTCCGCGTTGGGCGAGATCTCGACGAGATCGAGACCAGCCTCGTCGGCAATCGCGAGCGCCTGGTAGAGGGAGACGATCCCAAGCATTTCATTATTGGCATCGATCAGCCGCACCTGTGCGGCTTCGATCTGGTCGTTCACGCGCGGGCCACCTTTAGCGGGCGCTTCCATCATCGGTCGGGCGATAGAACTTCTCCTTGGTTACAGCCGTTCCCGGACATCCAACCCGCGCCGCTCCTGAGGCGCGACCAGGCGGCCCCCATGGGGCGGCTTAAGGTGTTTCAGGCGCTGGGGACTTTCGCCTCGTCGCGCAATGTAGCGATGGCCTCATCCAGCGCAAGTGAACGCTGCTCCTCGCTGCCGAGCCGCCGGATCGTCACGGATCGCTGCTCGGCCTCGCGCCGGCCCAGCGCCCATAGATACGGGGTCTTTGCGACGCTGTGTTCCCGTACCTTGTAGCCGATCTTCTCGTTGCGAAGATCGAGCACGGCGCGGATCCCGGCGCGCTCCAGCAGCGCCAGAACCTCGGTCGCATAGGGATCGGCGTCCGCGATGACGGTCGCGATCGCCACCTGGGTCGGCGCCAGCCAGACCGGGAACCGCCCGGCATAGTGCTCGATCAGGATGCCGATGAAGCGCTCGAACGAGCCGAGGATCGCGCGGTGCAGCATCACCGGCCGGTGCTTCTGGCCGTCGGCGCCGATATAGCTGGCGTCGAGTCGCTCCGGCAGGACGAAATCGACCTGCAGCGTGCCGCATTGCCAGTCGCGTCCGATCGCATCGCGCAGCACGAACTCCAGCTTAGGGCCGTAGAACGCGCCCTCGCCCGGATTGCGCACGGTCTCGAGATTCGCCGCTTGCGACGCCGCCTCCAGCGCGGCTTCGGCCTTGTCCCAGATCGCATCCTCGCCGGCGCGCTCGGTCGGCCGATCCGAGAATTTGATGCGGATGTCCTCGAAGCCGAGATCGCGATAGACCGAACGCAACAGGGTGCAGAATTTCACCGACTCGGCGGTGATCTGGTCCTCGGTCACGAAGATATGCGCGTCGTCCTGGGTGAAGGCGCGCACGCGCATGATGCCGTGCAGCGCGCCCGACGGCTCGAAGCGATGGCAGGCGCCGAACTCGGCCAGACGCAGCGGCAGATCGCGATAGCTCTTCAGCCCCTGGCGGAAGACCTGCACGTGACCCGGGCAGTTCATCGGCTTCAGCGCATAGAGCCGATCCTCGTCGGCGTTCTCGCTGCGCGGTTTGGCCGCGAACATCGCATCCTTGTATTTGTCCCAATGCCCCGAACGCTCCCACAGCACGCGATCGAGCACTTGGGGCGTCTTGATCTCGACATAGCCGTCGACCTCGAGCCGGGCGCGCATGTAGCGCTCCAGCACGCGATAGAGCGCCCAGCCCTTGGGGTGCCAGAACACCGAGCCGACCGCCTCTTCCTGGATGTGGAAGAGCTCCATCTCGCGGCCGATGCGGCGATGGTCGCGCTTCTCGGCCTCCTCGAGGCGATGCAGATAGGCCTCGAGCGCTTCCTTGGTCGGCCAGACCGTGCCGTAGATACGCTGCAGCTGCGCGTTCTTCGCGTCGCCGCGCCAATAGGTGCCGGACAATTTCATCAGCTTGAAATGCTTGCCGAGCTTGCCGGTCGAGGGCAGATGCGGGCCGGTGCACATGTCGAGCCACTGGCCCTGGCGATACACGGAGATCGCCTCGGTCCTGGGGATCGAGTCGACCCATTCGGCCTTGAAGCTCTCGCCATGCGCGATGAAGTGCGCCTTCATCCGCTGATGATCCCAGACCTCGCGTTCGATCTTCTCGTCGCGATCGACGATCTCGCGCATCTTCGCTTCGATCTTGGGGAAATCCGCGGGGGTGAACGCCTCGGCGCGATGGAAATCGTAGTAGAAGCCATCCTCGGTCGACGGGCCGAAAGTGATCTGGACGCCAGGCCACAGCTCCTGCACCGCCTCGGCGAGGACATGCGCCGCATCGTGACGCAGCAGCTCCAGCGCGTCGGGCGACTTGCCTGTCACGATCTCGACGCCAGCATCCGCAGCGATCGTGCGCGCGAGGTCACGCAGATCACCGTCGACCTTGACCGCGAGCGCGGCCTTGGCGAGACCGGCGCCGATCGATTGGGCGATCTCCATACCGGTTGGCGCGGCGGCGAATTGCTTCACGCTGCCGTCGGGCAGCTTGATCGAAATCATTTGTCCTGACCTGCTCGAAAAGAGGCGGCGGAAGATACGGGCCACGCGGACCCGCTTCAAGCGACGCGGCGGCTCAATCGCCCGCGCTGGGCGCCGTCTTCTTGAACATCAATCCCGCGGCGAGGAAGCCGCCATCGACGTTCAGCGTGTGGCCATGGACGTAGCGGCTCTCGTCGGACGCCAGAAAGACGCAGGCATCGGCGATCTCCTCCGGCGTGCCATAGCGCGTCATGGGGACGAGATATTCGTAGGCGGCGCGCGTCGCCTGGTCATGGGCGAATCTCGCCATCTCCGTCTCGATCGGGCCTGGCGCGATCGCGTTCACGCCGATGCCGTGCGGCGCAAGCTCCACGGCCATGACCTTGGTCAATAGATCTAGCCCGGCCTTGGCCGAGCCATAGGCGGCGCGACCATCGCCGCCACGCTGTCCCGAGAGCGAGCAGATATTGATGATCCGTCCGCCGTGCCCCCGCGCGACCATCGCGCGCGCCGCGGCCTGGGCGACCAGGAACGCACCGGTCAGATTGATCCGGATGATCCGCTCCCATTCCTCCAGCGACGTCTCGAGGAACGGCGTGTTGCCGCCGATCCCGGCATTGTTGACGAGGATATCCGCGCGCCCGGCTTCACGCTCGATGGCGCCGAACAGCGCGGCGATCGAGCGCGGATCGGCGACATCCACCGGCAGAGCGAGCGCGCGACCGCCGAGCGATTCAGCCTGCGCCGTGGCGCCGTCGAGATTGAGATCCGCGACCACCACGCGCGCGCCCTCGCGCGCAAACGCTTTGGCAATTGCGGCGCCGATGCCGCGCGCCGCACCGGTGACCAGCGCGACCTTGTTCTGAAGACGCATCGCCGCCGCCGCTCTCACGCACACCGCGCCGTGAGGCCGCCATCGACGGGCAGGCACACGGCGTTGATGTACTGCGCTTCGTCGCTCGCCAGAAACACCGCTGCATTGGCGATGTCCCATGCCGTTCCCATGCGACCCGTGGGCGTCGCGTCATGGCGCGCCTGGACCATCTCCGCCGGCGACGCGTACTGGCCGGAGATCTGCTGGTAGATCAGCGGCGTGTCCATCAGCCCCGGCAGGATCGCGTTGCAGCGCAAACCCTGCCGCGCATATTGCAGCGCCACGCCGACAGTGAACTGGTCGACCGCGCCCTTGGCCGCGTAGTAGCTGACATAGGGGTAGCCTGTGTAGCGGATGCCGGCCGCCGACGAGATGTTCGTGATCACGCCGCGCTTCGCCTTCAGCATCACCGGGATCACGTGCCGGCACGCGAGGAACATGCCGGTGACATTGAGATCGAGTTCGCGCTGCCACTCCGCTTCGGTGATGTCGGGCGGCCCGCCCATCTTGGCGTGACCGACATTGTTGTGCAGCACGTCGATCGTGCCGAAGAGGTCGATCGTCTCCGCGACCACCGACGCCACCTGCGCCTCGCTGGTCACGTCGCAGACCATCGCCTCGGCACGGCCGCCCTCGCCGCGGATGATCGCGACCGTCTCGTCGGCCGCCTCTTGCGTGATATCGACGCAGACGAGCTTGGCGCCGGCGCGCGCATAGGCCACCGCGGACGCCTTGCCATTGCCCCAGCCCGGCCCGATGGAGCCGGCACCGAACAGCAGGGCGACACGATCTTTCAGACGCTTCATGACGACACCTTCATTTGCCAAGCAGGAGATTGGGCAGGAACAGAACGGTCTGCGGGAATACCGTGATCAGGGCAAGCACGAGCAGCCCGGCGACGAGGAACGGCCAGACTTCGACGATCTCGTCCTCGAGTTTGCAATCCGCGAAATTCGCACAGAGATAGAGGAGGATCCCAACCGGCGGGGTCAGCAGTCCAAGCATCAGGTTGAACACCATCACCAACCCGAAATGCACTAGGTCGATGCCGACGGATTGCACGATCGGGATCAGCACGGGGATCAGGATCAGCATCGCGGCGATCGCTTCCATGAAGCAGCCGACGATCAGCAGCAGGATATTGATCAGCAGCAGGATGACGAGCGGATCGCTCGAGAGGCTGGAGATCCAGGCCGCGATCTCACGCGGCAGGCCGGAGATCGCCATCAGCCAGCCGAAAGCCGAGGCGACCGCAATGATGAACATCACCATCGCCGTGTCGAGCGCGGTCTGCACGAGGATCTGGTAGATGTGCCGCGGCTTGAGATCGCGATAGACGATCATGCCGCAGAAGATCGCGTAGACGACGGCGACGGCCGCGCTCTCGGTGACGGTCACCACGCCCGCGGTGACGCCGACCAGGATGATCACGGGCATCAGCAAGGCCGGGATGGCGGGCACGAGCTTCGCCGGTAACTGACTCCATGGCGTCTTTTCGAAGGCCGGATAGTGGCGCCGAACCGAGATTATATAGGCCGCGACCATCAGGAATAGGCCAAGCAGAAAGCCCGGCACTACGCCGCCGAGGAACAGCGCCGCGACCGAAACGCCCTTGCCCACCGACAGCCCGTAGATCACCAGCGGGATCGAGGGGGGGATGATCGGACCATTGACTGACGCCGCCGCCATGATCGCAGCGCTGAACGGGGCGCCGTAGCCCTGCTTTTTCATCGCCGGGATCAGCACCTTGCCGAGCGCCGAGGCGTCGGCCACGGCGGAGCCGGAAACGCCCGAGAACACCATCGCCGAGACCACGGTGGTCTGCGCGAGTCCGCCGCGAAACCGGCCGACCACCGCATTTGCGAAGGCGATGATGCGCTCGGTGATACCGCCGACATTCATCAGATTGCCGGCGAGGATGAAGAACGGGATCGCCAGCAGCGCGTAGGAATCGGCGCCGACCAGCGCGCGCTGGGCGAGCACGGAGAAGGGCAGCCCGCCATGCTCGATGATCGCGAAGAGCGCGGCGAGCCCCATCGCGAAGGCGATCGGCACGCCGATCGTGATCAGCGCGACGAAGGACAGCATCAGCACGGTCGCCATGTTCCGCGCCTCAGAGCAGCGTCGAAGGCGCGCCGGACGAGACGCGCTTGCGCGGATCGAAGATCTTTTCGACGAAGAACAGGATCATCATCGCCGCCGACACCGGCGCCGCGAGATAGAAACTCGCCGGCGTGATGTCGAGCGCCCCGAAGGTGTTGTCCCAGACGTCGAAGGAGAGCTTGCCGCCGAACACCAGCATGACGCCGCAGAAACACATCACCAGCAGATCGACGACCCAGAACAGCACGGCCTGGATGCGCTTAGAGGTCATCAGCATGAACATGTCGATCGCGATGTGCAGCCTTTCGCGATAGAGAACCGCCGCGCCCACGAAGGTCACCCAGACAAACATGATGCGCGAGACCTGCTCCGGCCAGGCCAGCGGCGCGTTGAGGACGTAGCGCCAATACACGGCCGCGATCGTGATCGAGACGATGCCTGCGATCAGCATCGCAACAGTGAATTTGGCGAGCCCGGTGATCGCATCACAGAGCGCGTTGAGCAACTTGGTCATGGCAATCGCGCACCGGGGAAGCGGGCCGATTCGGCCCTCGTTGAAATCTCACGCGACGGCCCGCACTGTTCTGCGCGCGAGCCGTCCTGTCCGCTCCGGTCAGGCGACCTGGCGGATGCGATCGACCCAGCGTTGGCCGGCCGGGAATTCTTTCACCAGATCGCGCACCGTCGCCGTGAAGGCGGCCTTGTCGACCTCGGTGATCGCAACCTTCTTCTGCTTCACGAGTTCGAGGATACGGTTGTCGTCGGCGACGACTCTCGGGCGCATGTCGGCCTCCATGTCGCGCGCCGCCTGGTCCACCGCGGCCTTCAGCTCCGCGCTGAGGCGCTGATACGCCGCATCGGCCATCAGGATGCAATTGTCCTGCATCATGTGCTCGGTCAGCGCGAGATGCGTGTTCACGTCGAAGATGCCGGCATTGAACGTGAGCGCGATCGGATTCTCCTGCCCGTCGATGATGCCGGATTTGAGCGACTGGAAGACTTCTGGGAAGGGCAGCGGCGTCGGCGACGAACCAAACAATTCGAAGGTGCGGCGCCACAACGCCGTCTCCGGCACGCGGATCTTCAACCCCTTCATGTCGGCCGGCGTCTTGACCGCACGGTTGCTGGAGAGCATGCGCGGCATGCGCGGGATCGCACCCAGCGGCCGCAACTTCGCCTCGCTTGCCGCCGCCTCCTGATACTCCGCGCGCACCGTGTCCCAGACGCGATCCTTGTGCGGCACGTCCTTGAACAGATACGGATGCGTCCAGACTTCGGCCGGGCGATACCAACCAGCGAGCAGCCCCTGGCCCGGGCTCGCGACATGGACCGCGCCCTGCAGCAGCCCCTCGACATGTTCGCGCTCGCCGCCCAGCGAGCCCGCGTGATGCGTCGTGATCTGGATCTGCCCCTTCGACAACTCTCCCGCACGCTTGGCGAAGAAATCGAGACCCTGGGCGATGAAATCCGTTGGCGGGGTCGCCGAGGCGCCGATCCAGCGCAGTGCCTGCGCCTTCACGATCGCCGGTGATCCGATCGCGCCCGCTGTAACGGCGAGACCCGCCAGAATACGGCGACGGCCCGGGTTGGTCCTGCATCGTTGGTTCATGATCGTTCCCTCCGTTGTTTTCATTGAACAAGCTTCCTCATGCGAAACCTTCTGGCAACCCCGTCGGCAGCCCCAGTCACATCATAGTCAAGAACGCTCATCTGTCGTTCGGCTTCGTGCATCCGATCAGCCCGCCATGAACGTCGATGATCAAAACGATCGGCGATCGGCAATTCAAGCCCAGCGCGGGCTTCGTCATTCTTCCATCACGACACCAGACGCCGCCGCCCGATACCCCGGGCGGGCGTCGCGGGAGAGAAGAAAGGAGCTTCCCATGCTGTCCAAGACCCGCCTGGCGCTGATCATGGCAGGTTCCGCTTCTGTGCTGTCCGCCGCGCCCGAACTGCGCGCACAGACGCCGCAGCCGCAGGGCTGCGCCATGTGCATCGACATCATCAACTAGTTCGCGCAGCGCTACAATGAGGCACCCGTTGCGGTCGGACTGACCGATGTCGGGCAACTCATCGAGATTTTCGCGTCCAAGGCAGTTGAGACCTTCACGGTCTTGCTCACCCTGCCCAGTAGCGTCGCATGCCTCATGACCAGCGGCCAGCAGTGGCAGACGCCCCCGCATGTCCAAGCCTTGGGGCGCATCAGCTGCGTCCAGGAGACCGGTTCCGTGCACCGATATCGGCAATGCCGAGATCCGCACCACGCACCAAGTGCATTCTCCGGCATCGGACCTCCGTCATGGCAAGCGCATCGGGCATGCCGTGGCGGAGACCACCCCAAATGCTTCATGGTCGACCTGATTGCGCGTTGCGCAATGGGCAGAGATGCGGCGAGAGAAAAATCAAACCCTGAGGTTCATCTGCGCCCCTACAACCCGAATTCTCGGATCATTCCAGCAATTCGGCAATGACGGCCTCGACCTCCTCCGCCGGCAGATCCTTGATGAAGTCGCGCCGCAGAAATCGCGCCTTCGGGCCGCGCGGTGCGCAATGCGCGGGGTCGCTCTCGCGGCTCATCAGCATCAGCGTCGGCGTGCGGGTTTCGGCGATGAGATGCATCGGGCCGGTGTCGTTGCCGACGGCGAGCGCGGCGCGACGGCCGAGTGCGGCAAGTTCGGTGATCGAGGTCCGGCCGGTGAGATCGATCGCACTGGGACACGCCGCGCGAATGGTCGCGGCGAGCGCGCCCTCGTCGCGGCCGCCGACCACGATGGGCGCCACGCCGCGCGTCGCGAGGAATGCCGCGACCCGCGCGAAACCCGCGGTCGGCCAGCGCTTGATCGCGCGATGCGCCGAGGTGCCGGGCACGAGCAGCGCGAAGGGTTCCGGGCATGCGAAGTCGGCAAGATCGGCCGCGAGCCAGGACAGATCCGGCGGCGCGATCGTCGCGATCCCAGCGATCGCCAGCTGCTCGGCGAGACGATCGTAGTTGTGGATGAAGTCGCGTTGCGGATTGACATGACGATGCGAGGCGCCGGAAGCGGTCCCGACCCATTCCGGCCGCGCGCCCGGGCCGAGCATGCGGAAATACCAATCCGTGCGGCCCGTGGTCTGCAGATCGTAGACGCGCGCGATGCCGCGGCGGCGGATGCGCTGGCGCAAGCCGAGCCACGCGAGGCGCCACACCGGCGCGCGCGCGTCGATCCAGATCTCGTCGAACCACGGGCTGGTCTGGAGCAGCGCGACATAAGGCGACGTCGTCAGCAGGATGATGCGCTGGCCGGCATGATGCGCACGGATCGCCTGGAACGCGCTGAAGACCTGCGCGACGTCGCCGAGCGCGCCAAGCTTGATGACGAGGATCGGCGCGCCGCTCACTCCTGCGGCTTCGGTGCGTCGGCGCGCGTCTCGACGAGGACTTCCTGATAGACGGCGAGCGTCGCGGCGCACATCTGCGCCTTGGTGTAGCGCATGCGGATATGCGCGATCGCCTTGTCGGCGAGGGCGCGGCGCGTCTCGAGCGGCAGCGTGAGCGCGTGCTGCAGCGCCTCGGCAAGCGCGCTCGAATCCGCCGGCGGCGTCAGCCACCCCGTCTCGCCGTCGATGATGATCTCGCGCGCACCGCCATGGCCGCTGACGATGATCGGCCGCCCCATCGCGCCGGCTTCGGCGACGACGCGCCCGAACGCCTCGGGATCCGTGGAGGCCGACACCACGACATCGGCGAGCATGTAGGCGGCAGGCATGTCGTTGCAGTGATCGACGATGCGCACGACGCCGTTCAGCCCGTATTTGCTGATGCGCTGCTCGAGCTCCTCGCGATAGGCCGTGCGTCCCTGATCGGCGCCGACCAGCACGGCCTGGACGTCGCGTCGGCCGAGCCGCGCCATCGCGTCGATGAGGACGGTCTGTCCTTTCCACCGCGTCAGGCGCCCGGGCAGCATGATCACCGGTACGCCGTCGGGCAGGCGCCATTCGCGCGCGAGCTTGATCACGCGCTCGGCCTTCACCGCATCGGGATCGAAGCTGCGGATGTCGACGCCGCGCGGGATCACGCGCACGCGGCGCATGTCCGCGCCGTACTCGGCGAGCATGTGCTCGCTGATGAAATCGGAGATCGCGATCACGCGACGGCCCTTGGTCATCACGGCGTTGTATTGCCGCTTGAAGGCGTTCTGCACGTTGTAGGTGCCGTGGAACGTGGTGATCAGCGGCGTGCCCGTGCGCTCCGTCGCCCAGAATGCGCTCCATGCCGGCGCCCGGCTGCGCGCATGCACCAGATCCACCTTCCAGCGCCCGATCAGCTCCGCCAGCTTGGTGGCGTTGGCGCGCAGCGTCAGCGGGTTCTTCGAATCGAGCGGCAGCGTGACATGCAAGGCGCCGGCGCGCTCCAACTCACGCGTCATCGGCCCGCCCGAGGACGCGACCACGGCGCGCCACCCGGTTTCCATGATCGCCGCCGCCATGTCGCAGGTGCCGCGCTCCACCCCCCCGGTATGCAGGGCGGGCAGCACCTGAAGCACGGTCGGCCCGGTCGCGGCCAGGAAGCGTTCGCTCGGTGTCGAGCCCCCGGCGGGCGTGCTAGTTTGTGGTGAAGCCACGGAGCCTATGCGCCCTTGTCAAATCCATGATTGCAGCCCCAGAAGATCCAGGCCACCTCCCCCGCGCGGGCGATTCTTCTATCGCCTATCGCCGCCGCCCCGGCAAGGGTCCCACCATCGTCTTTCTGGGCGGATTCAAATCCGATATGAGCGGCGCCAAGGCCACTGCGCTCGACGCGTTCTGCGCGGCGCGGGGCCAGGCTTTCCTGCGGTTCGACTATCAGGGCCATGGCGTTTCCGGCGGCCGCTTCGAGGACGGCACGATCGGGCTGTGGACCGAGGATGCGCTGACGGCGATCGACGCGCTGGTGTCGGGCCCCGTGGTGCTGGTCGGCTCGAGCATGGGTGGATGGATCGCGCTCAACGTGGCGCTGTCGCGGCCAGGACGCGTCGCGGGGCTGATCGGCATCGCCGCCGCGCCGGATTTCACAGAGGACCTGATTTGGCAGCAGATGGAAGAGCCCGCGCGGATGGTGCTGGAAACCGAGGGCGTGATCTACGAGACCTCGGATTACGGCGATGATCCCTATGCGATCACCAAGGCGCTGATCGATGACGGCCGTCGGCATCTTCGCCTGCGCGGCCCGATCGCGTTTTCCGGTCCGGTGAGATTGCTGCATGGCCAACGCGATCCCGACGTTCCGTGGCAGCGCTCGCTGACCCTCGCCGAGAAACTGGAGTCGGAGGATGTCCGCTGCATCTTCGTCAAGGACGGCGATCACCGCCTCGCGCGTCCCAGCGACCTGACGCTGCTCACGACCGTTCTGGCCGGAATGCTCGACTAGGGAATGGCAGGTGGGCCCGGCGGCGGAGCGCTCGCCGCCAAAATGGCCTGCAGGCCGGCGCGATAATCCGGATAGCGCAGCCTCACACCGAGCTGGTCCTTGATCTTGAGGTTCGAGAGGCGCTTGTTGTCGCGGTAGAAACTGCGCGCCATCGCGCTCATCGTCTTCGCCGCTTCGTCGAAGGGAATCTCTGGCGGCGGCTCGATGCCGAGCAGCCCAGCGGCGTAGGCGATGACGTCCTGCGGCGGCGCGGCTTCGTCGTCGCAGACATTGTAGGCGGCGCCGGGATCGGGCTTGGAGATCGACGCTTCCAGCACCTGCGCGATGTCGTCGACATGGATGCGGCTGAAGACCTGGCCCGGCTTGACGACGCGGCGCGCGGTGCCTTCGCGCAACGAGTCGAAGGCCGAACGCCCCGGCCCGTAGATGCCAGCGATGCGAAAGACGTGAACCGGCACGCCGACGCGAATGAGATCGAGCCAGCCGCGCTCGGCAGTCACGCGCGCCTGACCGCGCGGGCCGCTGGGATGCAGCCCGGCGCGCTCGTCGATCCAGTCGCCATTGCGATCGCCGTAGACGCCGGTGGTCGAGAGATAGCCCGCCCAGCGCAGCGCCGGGATCGCGGCGATATCGCTGGCATGGTGATCGAGCACCGGGTCACCGGTGCGATCGGGCGGCACCGACGAGAGCAGATGCGTCGTCCCGACGAGCGCCGCCGTCGCGTCCGCGAGCGACTTGTCGCGATCGAAAAGATGCATGTCGAAGCCGAGCGCGCGCAGCGTCTCGGCCTTCTCGGCCGAGCGCGTGGTCCCCGCCACGCGCCAACCCTTGACGCGCGCGCGCCTGGCGAAGACCAGCGCCGAATAACCGAGGCCGAAGACGAAGAGCTTGCGGGGGGCAGAGAGCATCGTGCCTCACCACCCAGGCCGCGCTGCGCGCGAAGCGCGCGGGGTGGTCAGGCGCAACATCATTTCGTGCGCAGATACCGGTTCGCAACGCTGGTCACCGCGCGCAGGCTGGCGCTTACGATGTTCGGGTCGAGGCCGCAGCCGAACAGCGTCTTGCCGCCAATACTGGCTTCGACATAGGCGA
>Ga0163144_10000215_pt1 | contig 136203 bp, 128 predicted proteins | sample OliLak19BULKMAT1_FD_123175 | JGI IMG/M metagenome (GOLD analysis project Ga0163144, IMG submission 123175) | Freshwater microbial mat bacterial communities from Lake Vanda, McMurdo Dry Valleys, Antarctica - Oligotrophic Lake LV.19.BULKMAT1 | ecosystem: Environmental > Aquatic > Freshwater >...
ACTTGCCGATCTCGACCGTGTCGTTGTGCGTGAGCAGCTGCTTCTTGATCGCCTTGCCGTTGATGTAGGTGCCGTTGGTGCTGTTCAGGTCTTCGATGAAGACGTCGGCACCCACCATCTGCAGCACCGCGTGCTCACCGCTGACGGCCAGGTTGTCGATCACGATGTCGTTGTACGGACGGCGGCCGAGCGTGGTCTTGTCCTTGGTGATCTGGACTTCCTTGATGACCACGCCGTCGAGTGACACCACCAGTTTGCCCATGCATGACCCCGTTGTTGCTTTGCGCGGTGACCGTCAAGCGGGACGGCCCCGGATTCTCAAGTGCGCCTGAACGGCCACCACGACTTGGAGGGTGTGGCTGCGCCCCCGGAACTGCGCACCAGTATCACCGAAATATTGTCTTTCCCGCCTGCGTCATTGGCCGCCGTGATCAGCGCGCGTGCGCACGATTCGAGCGACTCGTGGGCTTGCAGCAGTTGCGCGATGCCGGGGTCGTCGAGCATGTCGGACAGGCCATCGCTGCACAGCAGGTAGGTGTCGCCGGGCACGACTTCGTGCTGGTGCGTTTCGAGCAGCACGGTGTCTTCGACACCGACGGCGCGTGTGACCAGGTTCTTGTTGGCAGAGAAGGCGGCCTGCTCGGGCGTGATCAGGCCGGCGTCGATCTGCTCTTGCAGCAGGGAGTGGTCGCGCGTGATCTGTTGCAGGCGGCCGCCGCGCAGCCGGTAGCAGCGGGAATCACCCACGTGGCCGAGCAGCAGGCGTTCGTCGCGGAACACCGCCACCACCAGTGTGGTGCCCATGCCGGCGTACTGCGGGTTGCTGTTGGCGGCGTTGAAGATCGCGCGGTTGGCGTTGTCGACACAGATGTCCATCGCGCGGCGCACTTCGGCATCGCTGGCCTGGCTGCTGGCTTCACGCAGCCAGCGGCCGAGCTCGCTGCGGATGAACGTGGTGGCCATGTTGGAGGCGACCTCGCCGGCGTTGTAGCCACCCATGCCGTCGGCCAATACGGCCAGGGCGACGCTGTCGTCGGTGGCCACCGAGTCCTCGTTGTTGCTGCGCGCGCGGCCCGGGTCGACGGCAGCATGGATCTCGATCGTCATGGGCGGGGCGTCTGCGGCTGGGGCGGCGTGGCGAGCGGCATCATTCAACTTAGGGATTGTGCATGCTCGCCGTGCGCAAGGGGCTGCGTGGGAACGCTCAGCCGCGTGACACCGGTCGTTCAGCGGCGGGGCTGGCTTCGACGGCTTCGCGCTCCATGCGCAGCCGTTCGGCCACCGCGGCGGCGCGCGACGGCCGGTCGTGCGCCTGCCGCGCCAGCAGCTGCGCTACCAGCGTGGAAAAGGCGGGGGACACGCCCAGGCACAGCGTATGCAGCCTCGGGGCCGGCGCCGCGGCGACCGACTGCAACAGCGCGCCCAGCGTCGGCGCGTCGTGCGGCGGGCGCATCGTCAGCAGATGAAACAGCGTGGCGCCGAGGGCATACAGATCGCTCGCCGGTGACGGCATCGCGCCGGCCAGCAGCTCGGGCGCCATGTAGACGGGAGAGCCGGGCACGAGGCCGGTGCGCGTGGCGGCGCTGTCTGCGCCCCGCGCCAGGCCGAAGTCCAGCAGCGTCAGCTGCGAGCTCGGCCAGTGCATGCGCACGTTGGCGGGCTTGATATCGCGGTGCACGACGCCGCGGCCATGTGCGTGCACCAGTGCCTGGGCGATGCGCTCGCCGAGCCGCAGCACGACGGCCAGCGGCAGCGCGCGCGACTGGACGGTGTAGCGCGAGAGGTCTGCGCCAGGGGCCAGCATCATCGCGATCCAGGCCCGCGTGCCGCTGTGGCCGGTGGCGATCACGGTCACGATGTCGGGGTGCTCGAGCCGCTGCAAGAGCGTGGCCTCGCGTTCGACGCTCTCGGCGGCGCCATCGCCAGCGGTGGCAGTGTCCAGCTGCTTCAGGGCGACCCAACGGCGGTCGAGGTGGTCCCAGGCGGCATCGACACGGCTGGTTGCGCCTCGGCCGAGCAGACGAACCGGCTCGAAACGGCCGCCGATCCGATCGGCCAAGCGCCCGCCGGCAGCTTGCCCCGGCGGCGAGTTCGGTGGCGGCATGGGCGCGCCGCGGTCAGTCGGTGGCGGGTTTGCCGTGGCCGGCCGCAACCGCCTTGGCCTCGTTGCGCTTCTTGGCCCACAAGCCGAGCATCAGCACGAACACGGCACCCGCGACGCCGGCGCCGTAGCGCAGCAGGGCGCTGACTTGCAGCGGATCGGCGGGCTTGTCGCCAGGGACGTTGGCCAGGTACGGCATCGCGGCGGGGTCGCTGACGGCCATCGTGCCGGCGATCCAGCCGAGCAGCATCCCGCCGGCGGTGATGATGAGCGGGAAGCGGTCCATCAGCTTGATCACGAGCTGGCTGCCCCAGACGATGATCGGGATCGACACCAGCAGGCCGAAGATCACCAGCGGCATCTTGTGGTCACCGCCTGCGCTCTCGGCCGCGCCGGCAATCGCGATCACGTTGTCCACGCTCATCACCAAGTCCGCGATGATGACGGTCTTGACGGCGGCCCAGAGCTTGTCGCTGGCAGCGATGTCGCCGTGGCCGTCATCGTCGGGCGCCAGCAGCTTGACGCCGATCCAGATCAGCAACAGCGCGCCGATGATCTTCAGGTACGGGATCGCCAGCAGCGTGAGCGCGAAGAAGATCAGGATCACGCGCAGCACGATCGCGCCGACCGTGCCCCAGATGATCCCCTGCGTGCGCTGCGCCGGTGGCAGCTTGCGGCAGGCCAGCGCGATGACGACCGCGTTGTCGCCGCCGAGCAGGATGTCGATCGTGATGATCTGACCGACGGCAATCCAGAAGTCGGCGTGCATGAACGTGTCCATGCGAAAGAGTCTAGTGGCCCCGCAGGCGCCGCCGATTGCGGAAACTACAGACCCCGCGGCCAAGAAAAAGCCGCCCGCAGGCGGCCTTGACCGAACGGCAGATTGCCACCGCCTCAGCCTTCGCGCGTGAAATCGCGCTCAGGCCTTCGTCAGGCGTACAGGCCCTTCCGGGCCCATACATCCGGACTCAGAGCATTGCTTTGAGGAGGCGTGCCATCTCCGATGGGTTGCGCGTGACCGTGAAGCCGCACTCTTCCATGATCGCCAGCTTGGCATCCGCGGTGTCGGCGCCGCCGCTGATGAGCGCACCCGCATGGCCCATGCGCTTGCCGGCCGGGGCGGTGACACCAGCGATGAAACCGACAATCGGCTTCTTCATGTTCGCCTTGCACCAGCGGGCCGCGTCGGCTTCGTCGGGGCCGCCGATTTCGCCGATCATGATCACGGCATCGGTCTCGGGGTCGTCGTTGAACATGCGCATCACGTCGATGTGCTTGAGGCCGTTGATCGGGTCGCCACCGATGCCGACCGCGGTGCTCTGGCCGAGGCCGATCTCGGTCAGCTGCGCCACCGCCTCATAGGTCAACGTGCCGCTGCGGCTGACCACGCCGATGCGGCCCTTGCGGTGGATGTGGCCCGGCATGATGCCAATCTTGATCTCTTCCGGGGTGATCAACCCGGGGCAGTTCGGGCCGAGCAGCAGAGTCTGCTTGCCGCCTTGCGACTCCTTCAGCGTCATCTTGTTGCGCACCATCAGCATGTCCTTCACGGGGATGCCTTCGGTGATGCAGATGACGAGGTCGAGGTCGGCCTCGACGGCTTCCCAGATCGCGTCGGCCGCGCCGGCGGGCGGCACGTAGATCACGCTGACGGTGGCGCCGGTGGCGGCCTTGGCGGCCTTCACGCTGGCGTGGATCGGAATGCCTTCGAAGCTCTCGCCGGCCTTCTTGGGGTTGACGCCCGCGACGAAGCAGGCCTTGCCGTTGGCATAGCCCTGGCAGCCCTTGGTGTGGAACTGGCCGGTCTTGCCGGTGATGCCCTGCGTGATGACGCGGGTGTCCTTGTTGATCAGGATGCTCATGACTGCCCCTCGTCCGCTGAGTACATCGGCCGATCCCCCGAGGGGATGCGGGCCGGCTTGGGAGCGGCCCGGCGCTCGGCCCGTGCAATGTGTCGATTGCTCATGCTGTTCGCTCTCACTCCACTGCAGCGACGATTCTCGTCGCGGCTTCGGCCATTGTTTCGGCGCTGATGATCGGCAGACCGGATTCGGCCAGCATCTTGCGGCCCATCTCTTCGTTGGTGCCCTTCATGCGCACCACCAGCGGCACCGAGAGGTTCACGGCCTTGCACGCCGCGATCACACCCTCGGCAATGGTGTCGCACTTCATGATGCCGCCGAAGATGTTGACGAGAATGCCTTTGACATTCTTGTTCTTCAGCATGATCTTGAAGGCCTCGGTCACCTTCTCGGCCGTGGCACCACCGCCGACGTCGAGGAAGTTGGCCGGCTCGCCGCCGAACAGCTTGATGGTGTCCATCGTCGCCATCGCCAGGCCCGCGCCGTTGACCAGACAGCCGATGTTGCCGTCCAGGCTGATGTAGCTGAGGTCGAACTTGCTGGCCTCGACCTCGGCCGGGTCTTCTTCGTCGAGGTCGCGCCAGGCCACGATGTCGGGGTGGCGGAACAGCGCGTTGGCGTCGAAGTTGAACTTGGCGTCGAGCGCCTTGATGGCGCCCGGCTTGCCGTCCACGGACCCTTCCAGGATCAGCGGGTTGATCTCCGCCAGGCTGGCATCGCTGTCCATGTAGCACGCGTAGAGCTTCTTCAGCACTTCCACTGCCTGCGGCACCGAGGCGGCGGGCACACCGATGCCAGTGGCGAGTTCGGTTGCCTGTACGTCCGTCAGCCCGACCAGCGGGTCGACAAAGACCTTGAGGATCTTTTCCGGCGTGGCGTGGGCTACCTCCTCGATGTCCATGCCGCCTTCGCTGCTGGCCATCATCGCCACCTTTTGCGTGGCGCGGTCGGTCAGCGCAGCCACGTAGTACTCCTTCTTGATGTCGGCGCCTTCCTCGATCAGCAGGCGGCGCACTTTCTGGCCTCCGGGGCCAGTCTGGTGGGTCTTGAGCTGCATCCCCAGGATCTCGCCCGACAGCGTCTCGACGTCGGCATGCGAACGCGCCAGCTTGACGCCGCCGCCCTTGCCGCGGCCGCCGGCGTGGATCTGCGCTTTGACGACCCAGAAGCTGCCGCCGAGTTTTTGCGCGGCTTCCTGCGCCTCGCGCACGGTGAAGGCCGGGTAGCCGCGGGGCACCGGCACGCCGAACGTGCGCAGCAACTCCTTGGCCTGGTATTCGTGGATCTTCATGGGGGTCCTCAGCAGGTCGCGGCGCTTGGGGGAAGGGCTGTGTCGATCCGGCGAACGCAGCCGACACGAAGAGAAAGCCCCCAGGACGGGGCGGCAAATTTAGCATGCTGCTGTGCAGCAGGCGCCGGCTGCCGGCACGGCGCGCGGCGGTGCAGAAGCGCGCCGGATCAGGCTTCTTCGGCCACCGCCGTGCAGCGTGGCACGACCTTGCGCACCACCTCCCCGTCAAAGCCGCGCCCGGCCAGGAAGCGCATCTGCCGCACGCGCGCAGCCGCGTCGGCCGGCGCAGTGCCGAAGCGGCGTTGCCACAGCGCCTGCGCACGTTCGAGTTCGGTGCTGCGGGCGGCCTTCACCGTCTGCGCCACCAGCTCCGGCGCCAGGCCCTTGGCTTGCAGCGTCTGCTTCAGGCGCAGCGCCCCGACGCGGCGGGCCTGGCTCGCAAACACCGATTCGGCGACCCGCGCTTCGTTGATGAAGTCGAGCGCGGTGAGCTCGTCGAGTGCCGCCGCGATCTGCTGTGCGGCCGTGGCCTCGGGCGTGTCTTCGGCATGCCGCGCGAGCTTGCGTTCGAGCTCGACGCGCGAGTGTTCACGCAGCGCCAGCGCGCGCAGCGCGCGGCCTTTCAACGAAAGTACGCCGAAGGCCACGTTCGTTGCCCTGCCTGCCTGCCTGCCTGCCTGCCTGCCTGCCTGCCTGCCTGCCCGCGCTGTCCACCAGGGTCAGCTTGTTACGCCGCCGTCTCGCCCAGCAGCGGAATGCCGACCGATTCGCGCACCTTGTTCTCGACCTCGCGCGCGATTCCGGGGTTCTCGCGCAGGAACTCGCGCGCGTTGTCCTTGCCCTGGCCGATCTTCTCGCCGTTGTAGGCGTACCAGGCGCCGCTTTTCTCCAAGATGCGGGCTTCGACGCCCATGTCGATGATCTCGCCCAGACGGCTGATGCCTTCGCCGTAGAGGATGTCGAACTCGGCCGTCTTGAATGGCGGCGCAACCTTGTTCTTGACGACCTTGACCTTGGTTTCGCTGCCGATCACCTCTTCGGCCTTTTTGATGTTGCCGGTGCGGCGGATATCGAGCCGCACGCTGGCGTAGAACTTCAGCGCGTTGCCGCCGGTGGTGGTTTCGGGGTTGCCGAACATCACGCCGATCTTCATGCGGATCTGGTTGATGAAGATGACCATGGTGTTGGTCTTCTTGATGGTGCCGGTGAGCTTGCGCAGCGCCTGGCTCATCAGCCGCGCTTGCAGGCCGGGGAGCGAATCGCCCATCTCGCCTTCGAGCTCGGCCTTCGGGGTGAGCGCGGCGACTGAGTCGATGACGATGAGGTCGATCGAGCCCGAACGGACCAGCGCATCGACGATCTCGAGCGCCTGCTCGCCGGTGTCGGGCTGGCTGATCAGCAGCTCTTGCAGGTTGACGCCGAGCTTTTGCGCGTACTGGATGTCGAGTGCGTGTTCGGCGTCGATGAAGGCGCAGGTGCCATTCACTTTCTGCATCTCGGCAATGACTTGCAGCGTGAGGGTGGTCTTGCCCGAAGACTCCGGCCCGTAGATCTCAACCACCCGGCCGCGCGGCAGGCCGCCGACGCCGAGCGCGATGTCCAGGCCCAGCGAGCCGGTGGAGACCACCTGGATATCCTCGATGACCTCGCCTTCGCCCAGGCGCATGATCGAGCCCTTGCCGAACTGTTTTTCGATCTGCGCCAGCGCGGCCTGAAGGGCTTTGGCTTTTTCGGTGTTCAGCGCTTTGACGGGTGCGTCCATGGGTTCTCCTCGGGGAATTCGGGTCGTGTCGGAATGGGCAGATTATCGGTAGAGGCTGGATGTTTGTACAGCCCTTTGGTGGGAATGTCGGGTGCCTTCCAAAGTGGCACCCCCAACCCGAAGGGCGGCGCGGCGCTGCGCCGCGGCAGGAGTCAAGCTACATGCGGATCCTCGTCGCCGAAGACGATCAGGTGCTGGCCGACGGGCTTTTGCGCTCGCTGCGCGCGGCCGGGTATGCGGCCGACCAGGTCGGCAGCGGCACCGAGGCCGATGCCGCGCTGGCGGACCACACCTTCGATCTCATCATCCTCGACCTCGGCCTGCCCAAGCTGCACGGCTTCGAGGTTCTGAAGCGGCTGCGCGGGCGTGGCAGCAGCACGCCGGTGTTGATCCTGACGGCGGCCGACAGTGTCGAGCAGCGTGTCAAAGGGCTGGACTTCGGCGCCGACGACTACATGGCCAAGCCGTTCTCGTTGCAAGAGCTGGAAGCCCGCGTCCGGGCCTTGACGCGGCGCGGCCTGGGCACTGCGTCGAGCTTGCTGAAGCACGGCCCGCTGACCTTCGACGCCACCGGCCGGGTCGCTTACCTGAACGAGCAGATGGTCGATCTGTCGGCCCGCGAGCTCAGCCTGCTGGAGGTGTTGCTGCAGCGCTCGGGTCGGCTGGTCAGCAAAGACCAGCTGGTCGAGCGGTTGTGCGAATGGGGCGACGAGGTCAGCAACAACGCCATCGAGGTCTATATCCACCGCTTGCGCAAGAAGATCGAGCAGGGCCCGGTGCGCATCGCCACGGTGCGCGGCCTCGGCTACTGCCTGGAGAAGATCGCGTGACCACCACCACCCCCGGAGCGCCTTCGGCGCTGCCCGCTCAAGGGGGCGACGCTGGCGGACCGGCCAAGCCGGGACCGCGGCGTCTGCTGGATTGAGCGGGGCCCTGGATGCGGCCTGACCGGCTGGCCGGCCTCCCGCCCGAGAGCTGGCGCGGCGGCGCGGTACCGCCCGGCGCGGCAGCGCCAGAGACGCCGCCGCGCGAACCGCCCTCGCTGTTCGGCGAGGTGCTGGACTGGATGCTCGCGCCGCTCCTGTGGCTGTGGCCGATGAGTCTGGCCATCACCTGGCTGGTGGCGCAGGGCATTGCCAATGGTCCGTACGACCGCGATCTTGGCGACCGAACACGGTCGCTGGCGCGCGAGGCTGCTGCGGCCGTCGCGCAGGCTGAACCCACGCCCAAGCGCGTGCGGATCGAACTCGAGCGCGCCGCGCGCGTGGTGTTGACGGTCGACGAAGACGATGTCTACTACTTCCAGGTCCTCGGCCGGCAGGGCGAGTTGCTGGCCGGAGAGGCCGGCTTGGCGGTGCCCGCCGACGACACCCAGCCGGCCGGACGGCTGCGTTTTCGCGACGACGTCATCGGCGACCAGCAGGTGCGCGTGGCCTACCTGTGGCTGGCCGGCGTGCCCGGCCCGGACAGCGACGCGCTGGTCCAGGTGGCCGAGACGCTTGGCAAACGCTCGCAACTGGCCACCGAGATCGTCAAGGGCGTGATCCTTCCGCAGTTCGTGATCCTGCCGGTGGCGGTGGTGCTGGTGTGGTTCGCACTGAAGCGGGGGTTCCGGCCGCTGGTCAACTTGCAACAGCGCATCCGCCGACGCGACAGCACCGATCTGTCGCCGATTGCCGAAGGCGACGTGCCCGAAGAGGTGGTGCCGCTGGTGCGGGCGATCAACGAACTGTTGCAGCGGCTGGACAAGACCGTCAGCGCACAGCGCCACTTTCTGGCCGACGCCGCGCACCAGCTGAAAACACCGCTGGCCGGGCTGCGCACCCAGGCCGAGCTGACGGCGCGCGAGATCGACAGTGGCCGCGCCGACGCCGCGACGATGAAGCACTCGCTGCGCCAGATCGCCATCAGCTCCCAGCGCGCCGCGCACATGGTCAACCAGCTGCTGGCGATGGCCCGCGCCGAAGACACCGGGCTTGCCGCACGCCACCAGCCGGTGGACTTGGCTGCAGTGGTGCGCGCGGTGGTGCGCGATCTGGTGCCGCGGGCGCTGGAGCGCGGGCTGGATCTTGGCTACGAAGGCCCCGATGCCAGGGCCGCCGACGGCACCCGCATGCGGGTACTCGGCGAGTCGGTGCTCTTGGGCGAGCTGGTGCGCAACCTGATCGACAACGCGCTGCAGTACACGCCGCGCGGCGGCAGCGTCACCGCGCGGTTGCGGGCCGACAGCGATGGCCGCGCCGTGGTGCTGCAAGTCGAAGACAGCGGCCCGGGCGTCCCGGCGGCTGAGCGCGAGATGATCTTCAAGCCCTTCTACCGCATGCTGGGCACGCAGGTCGATGGCACCGGCCTGGGGCTGGCGATCGTGCAGGAGGTGGCGCAACGGCACGGCGCGCAGGTGATGGTTGCCGACGTGCGGCCCCGCACCTTGCCCGGGCCGATGGCTGGCGAGGTGGCGGCCGCCGCCCCGGCGCCGCCGGGAGCGCTGTTCACGGTGAGCTTCCCCGGGCTGGCCGTCAGCGCGGACCCGGCAGCGCCATCCAGCGCCACAGGCTAGCGTCGTCCTCGTCGGCCAGGCCGTCGCGCGCCGCGGCGGCAAAAGCCGCGCCAGCGGCGCGGCCCAGTGCGGGCTCGCGGCCTTCACCCGGCAGCCCGCGGGCCATGGCCAGCGCCAGTGCCGAATCCTTGGCCAGCAGCGCGATCCGGGCCCGCGGCGTGGTGTCGCCGGCCAGCGCGCGGTGCAGGCGGTCGCTGCCGATCCAGCTCTGGCCGCTGGATTGTTCGATCACCGCCAGCGTCGCTGCCGGGTCCAGACCCAGCCGCTCGGCCAGTGCCAGCGCTTCCGCCGCGCCGGCCAGGTTGACCGCCGCAAGCAGGTTGTTGACGAGCTTGGTGCGGGCACCGTCGCCAGGGCGTGTGCCGACGCGGAACAGGCGACTGGCCAGGTGGCGCAGCAGCAGCTCGAGGCGCGAAAAGGTCGCGTCGGCGCCGGCGACCATCAGGCTCATCGTGCCGTCGCGCGCGCGGGCCGGGCCGCCGGACATCGGCGCGTCGAGGACCTCGATGCCGCGGGCCAGCAACTCGCCGGCGATGGCTTCGGTGTCGGCCGGGCCGATGGTCGGGCACAGCAGCACGGCGTGGCCCGGCTGCATCGCCGTCACGGCGCCGCGGGTCGGGTCGAACAACACGGCGCGGGTCTGCGCGGCATCGACGACGGCGACGATCAGCACGTCGCAGGTTCTGGCCGCGGCGGCGCCGTCCTGGGCCGGTGCGCAGCCTGCATCACGGGCCAGCGCGCAGCGTTCCGGGTCGATGTCGTGCACCGTCACCGCGTGGCCACCGTCGAGCAGTCGCTTTGCCATCGGCAGCCCCATCGCGCCGACTCCGATGACGCCGACGCGCACCGCCGAGGCGGCTGCGTTCATGACTGCATCAGTCGCCGGCTGCGCGCGATCGACATCAGGATGCCGAGGCCGAGCCCCAGCGTCACCATCGCCGTGCCGCCGTAACTGACGAAGGGCAGCGGCACGCCGACGACCGGCAGGATGCCACTGACCATGCCCATGTTGACGAAGGCGTAGCTGAAGAAGCTCATCGTCACCGCACCAGCCAGCAGCCGCGTGAAGACCGTCGGCGCATCGGCCGCGATCATCAAGCCGCGGAAGATCAGGAAGGTGAAGGCCAGCAGCAGCGCGACCACGCCGAACAGGCCGAACTCCTCGCTGAAGGCGGCGAAGATGAAGTCGGTGGTGCGCTCGGGGATGAATTCCAGGTGCGTCTGCGTGCCCTGCATGAAGCCCTTGCCGGCCAGGCCGCCGGAGCCGATGGCGATCATGCCCTGCAGGATGTGGAAGCCCTTGCCGAGCGGGTCGCGCGTGGGGTCGAGCAGGGTGCAGACGCGGTTCTGCTGGTACTCGCGCAGAACCGGCCAGCGAACGCCGGCTTCGCACAGCATCGGCTCGAAGATCACCAGCGCCGCCGCGCCGACGAGCACCGCGCCCACCGCCGGGAGCACCAGCTTCCAGCTCAAGCCCGCGAAGAAGATGATGTACAGGCCGCTGAACAGCACCAGCAACGCGGTACCCAGGTCCGGCTGTCTGGCCACCAGCCCCACCGGCAACGCCAGCAGCAGCCCGGCGATGACGAAGTCGTGCACGCGCAGGTTGCCTTCGCGCTTCTGGAACCACCACGCCAGCATCAGCGGCACGGCGATCTTCATCACTTCGCTCGGTTGGATCACCGTGACGCCGATGTCCAGCCAGCGCGTCGCGCCTTTGCGCGTCACGCCGAAAAGCGCCGTGGCCAGCAGAAACAGCATGCCGACGGTGAAGAGCGGCACCGCCAGCGCTTGCAGCTTTTGTGGCGGCACCTGCGCGACGACGAAGACCACCGCCAGCGCGATCAGCATGTTGCGACCGTGATCGACGAAGCGCGTACCGTGGTCGAAGCCGGCCGAATACATCGCTACCAGCCCGATCGCCGCCAGCAGTGCCACCGCCAGCGCCAGCGGGCCGTCGAAGCCGCCGAAGACGCGGTACAGGCGCATCCACAGCGGCGGTCGTTCGAAGACGACACTCATGTCCGGCCCTTGCCCGGTGTCACGGCGCCACCTGCCCCGGCAACAGCATCTCGGCCGCTGGCCGCTGTTTGCCCATGGGCGCGCTGCCCTTGCCGATTCGCGTGGCGGCCAGGTCTTCTTCGCTCGGCACCAGGCCGAGCAGCAGATAGTCGAAGACGCGGCGGGCGATCGGCGCTGCGGCTTCCGAGCCGAAACCGCTGTTCTCGACCACCACGGCCAGCACGATGGTGGGGTTGTCGACCGGCGCCATCGCCATGTACAGCGAGTGGTCGCGCTGGTGTTCTTCGAGCTTGGAGGCGTTGTACTTCTCGTTGGCGCGGACGCCCACGGCCTGCGCCGTGCCGGTCTTGCCGCCGGTGGCGTACGGCGCGCCCAGGAAAACGCGGGTCGAGGTGCCTTCCTGCGTCACGCCGTGCAGGGCGCGCGTGATCAGCGCCACGTGCTCCGGTTTCAGCGCCAGCGCAGTCACGGGCTCGCGCGCGACGGGGCGGTTCTCAAGCGTGATCACGTCCTCGATCGCACGCACCAGCGTCGGCTTGAAGCGCTGCCCGCCGCTGACCAGGGTGGCGGTGGCGTTGGCCAACTGCAGCATCGTGAAGTTGTTGTAGCCCTGGCCGATGCCCAGCGAGATCGTCTCGCCCGCGTACCAGCGCTGCTGCTCCGGCTTCTTGTAGTAACGCTTCTTCCATTCGGTGGACGGCAGCAGGCCCGTGACCTCGCCGTCCAGGTCGATGCCCGTCTTCTGGCCGAAACCCAAAGGCGACAGGTACTCGTGCATCAGGTCCACGCCCATCTCGGCGGCCAGCGAGTAGTAGTAGACGTTGCTGCTCTTGACGATCGAGCGGTACATGTCGACCGCGCCCAAGCCGTGGTCGCCGTGGCTGCGGAAGGTATGGTTGCCGAAGACGTAGTTGCCGCCGTCGTGGATCACGGTGCCGGCGCTGCGCTTGCCGGATTCGAGCGCGGCGATGGCCATGAAGGGCTTGAAGGTCGAACCCGGCGGGTAGGTGCCGCGCAGCGCCCGGTTCAGCAGCGGCTTGTCGATGCTCTCGTTCAGGTCTTTCCAGCTTTCGCTGTCGATGCCGTCGACAAACAGGTTCGGGTCGAACGTCGGCTTGCTGACGAAGGCCAGGATCTCGCCGCTGCGCGGGTCGATGGCCACCAGCGCGCCGCGGCGCTCCCCGAACATGTCTTCCACCAAAGCCTGTAGCCGGATGTCGACCGAAAGCACCAGCTTGTCGCCGGGCGTGGGCGGGGTGGAATTCAGCCGCCGCACGGCGCGGCCGCCGGCGCTGGTCTCGACCTCCTCGAAGCCGGCCTTGCCGTGCAGCACACGCTCGTACTTCTGCTCCAGGCCCAGCTTGCCGATGTACTCGGTGCCCTTGTAGTTGCCCTGCTCCTCGTCGTCCCAGTCCTCCATCTCCTTCTTCTCGGCCGTGTTGATGCGGCCGATGTAGCCGAGCAGGTGCGCGCCGACCTCACCCAGCGGGTACTGACGGAACAGGCGTGCCTTGATGTCGACGCCGTCGAAGCGGAAGCGCTGCGCCATGAAGCGCGCGACCTCGCCGTCGTCGAGCTTGGTGCGGATCGGCAGGCTGTCGAAGCTCTTGCTCTCCTCCAACTGGCGCTTGAAGCGGCGGCGGTCGCGGGGGCCGATCTCGACCACCGTGGCCAGCTCGTCGATCAACGCTTCGATGGCCGTCGCGCCGCCAGGCACGCGCGAGGGCGTGATCTCGAGCGTGTAGGCCGAGTAGTTGGTGGCCAGCACGACGCCGTTGCGGTCGACGATCAGCCCGCGGTTGGGCACCACCGGCACCACGGCGATGCGGTTGGCCTCGGCCTGCGTGGCCAGGTCTTCGTGGCGGAAGACTTGCAGGTGAACCAGCCGCGCAGCCAGCAACGCGAACGCGGCCAGGACGAACACCGCGGCGGCGAGCAAGCGACCACGAAAGCGGTCGATATCTCGTTCGACGTCCCTGAGTTCGGTCAATGGAGCCCCCGGTTCGGCGGGTACGACGAGCCACCCCCCAGGGGGGGCGGGCCCGGCTTGGGGCGGCCCGGCGCTCGGGCCCGTTCGCGCTTCGCGCTCATAGGGGACGATTCTGGTCCGGGTCAGGCGCTCTGCGCTGCGGCGCCAGCAACAAAAACGACGCCAGCGGCCACAGTGCCGCTTCGAAGAATGGCGCCAGAAGGATCGACCAGCCCGGGAACATGCCCCCGGCCAGCATGTTCACGGCCAGCGAGACCAGGCTGACGATCACGAACACCGGCACGATCTGCAGCGCCTGCTCGGCCACGCCGAACCACAGCAGCCGGCGGTGAATGGTGACGGCCAGGAAGCCGAGCAGCGTGTACGCCAGCGCATGGTGGCCGAGCAAGGCGCCCTGGTGCACGTCGAGCAGCAGCCCGAACAGGAAAGCCAGCCCCACGCTGACGCGGCGCGGCTGGTGCACGCCCCAGAACACCAGCACCACGGCCAGCAGGTCGGGCATGCCCGGCACACGGCCGAAAGGCAGCAGGTTGAAGCCCAGGGCCAGCAGCAGCGTGGTGCCGATGAAAAAAGGGTTGACCGGCAGCAGCAGCTGGCCGGTGCCGCGCGGCATGATCATGGTGAAGTCCCCGCTGCTGACGCCGTCTTCATGGCGCGGAAGCTTTCTTGGGCGTCTTCAGCTGCCGGTCGATTCGGGCCTGCGGCGCTGCGGGAAGCCGCACGGGACGATCGGGCAACTGCACCGACACCGGCTCCAGCACCAGCACGTGCCGCACGCCGTCGGGCGCGGCCGCCGGTGTCAGCGCGATGCGGGCAAAGCCCGCTTCGGCGCGTCGCTCGACCTGTGCCACTCTGGCCACCGGCAAACCCGGCGGGTAGATGCCGTCGAGGCCACTGGTCTGCAACAGATCACCGACCTGCACGTCGGCGTTGCCGGACATGAAGCGCAGCTCCATCAGCGTCTGCGTGCCGCCGCCGCCGAACGCTGCGCTGCGTTGCTGGGTGCGCGTGTTGATCACGGGAATGGCCGCGTCGCGGTCGGCCAACAACGTCACTTCCGAGGTCAGTGCGTAGGCGTGCGTCACTTGGCCGAGCACGCCGGCCTCGTTCACGACCGGCGAGCCCAGCGCAATCCCGTGTGTCTTGCCGCGGTCGATGAATACCTTGCGCGAGTACGGGTCGGCGGCCTCGTACATCACCTCGGCGGCGATCGAGCGCACCGGCAGCGCCGGGCGCAGCTCGATCAGCGCACGCAGGCGTTCGTTCTCGCGCGCCAGTTCGGCGGCGCGGGCGGCCTTGTCGGCCTGTGCGGCCAAGGTCTCACGCGCCTGCTGCTCGGCCGCTCGTGCGGCAGACAGGCCCCGCAGGTAGTCGCCACCGCCTTCGATCAACTCCACCGGCACGGCGATCGCGCGCTGGACCGGCGTCAGTACCACCGCCAGGCCGTCGCGCAACGGCTCGACCAGCTTCATGCGGCGGTCGGCCACCATCATGAACAGCGCCAGCGCTGCAAAGAACAGCAGCTTCGACAGCGCCGAAGGGCCCTGGCGAAAGAAGGGCGGCGGCGTTCGATCCAGGGTTCCCAGCGGCACCGGCGACGCTCCGCTTGGGACGGGTTCGGGCTTATTCCGACGTGAAGATGGAGCCGAGGCGCTCCATGCGCTCCAGCGCCATGCCGCAGCCGCGCACCACGCAGGTCAGCGGGTCTTCGGCCACCAACACCGGCAGGCCGGTTTCTTCGGCCAGCAGGCGGTCCAGGTCGCGCAGCAACGCGCCACCGCCGGTGAGCATCATCCCGCGCTCGGCGATGTCGGCGCCCAGTTCGGGCGGCGTCTGTTCGAGCGCGTTCTTGACCGCGCTGACCATCTGGTTCAGCGGGTCGGTGAGGGCTTCGAGAATTTCGTTCGATGAGATCGTGAAGGAGCGCGGTACGCCTTCGCTGAGGTTGCGGCCCTTGACCTCCATCTCCTTCACCTCGCTACCGGGGAAGGCGCTGCCGATGGTCTTCTTGATGGATTCGGCGGTCGGCTCGCCGATCAACATGCCGTAGTTGCGGCGGATGTAGTTGATGATCGATTCGTCGAACTTGTCGCCGCCGACGCGGATCGAGCCCTTGTAGACCATGCCGCCGAGGCTGATGACGCCGACCTCGGTGGTGCCGCCGCCGATGTCGACGACCATCGAGCCGCTGGCCTCACTGACCGGCAGCCCGGCGCCGATGGCCGCGGCCATCGGTTCTTCGATCAGGAAGACGTCCGAAGCGCCGGCGCCGAGCGCGGATTCGCGGATCGCGCGCCGTTCGACCTGGGTGCTGCCGCAGGGCACGCAGATGATGATGCGCGGACTGGGCCTGAAGATGCCGCGCGGATGCACCATGCGGATGAACTGCTTGAGCATCTGCTCGGTGACGGTGAAGTCGGCGATCACGCCGTCTTTCATCGGGCGGATGGCCTCGATGTTGCCGGGCACCTTGCCGAGCATGGCCTTGGCTTCCTTGCCGACGGCCTGGATCGTCTTCTTGCCTTGCGGCCCGCCTTCGTGGCGTATGGCGACGACCGAGGGCTCGTCGAGGACGATGCCCTTGCCGCGGACGTAGATCAGGGTGTTGGCGGTGCCGAGATCGATGGCAAGGTCGGTCGAAACGTAGCGACGCAGGGAGGCGAACATGAATTCAGTGGGGAGCGGGGGCCGGAGCGTGGCGAGGCGCCCACGGTACAGGGCACGGAGAGTGTGTCGGGCTGCGCGAAAGTAACCAGAGATAATAGCGGACTGCTTCCATTTCACGACCGCTCGCCGCCTGTTTTTGTGGCAACGCCGAGCCGGCCGAAACCCGCTTCCCGATGGCCCTGACCCTCACCGACGTGAGCCGCATCGCGCACCTCGCGCGGCTCGAACTCTCCAGCGCCGAACAGGCAACGATGCTCGAACAGCTGGGCGGCTTCTTCGACATCGTCGAGCGCATGGGCGCGGTGGACACGCGCGGCGTCGAGCCGCTGTACACGCCGCTGTCGGCCGTGCAGGCGGTGGCGCTGCGGCTGCGTGAGGACCGCGTCACCGAGACCGACGACCGTGCCGCGAACCAGGCCAGCGCGCCGGCGGTGGAGGGCGGGCTGTTCCTGGTGCCGAAGGTGCTGGAATGAGCGCCATTCCGTTGTTCGCCATGGGCGTGGCCACGCTGGGGGCCGAGTTGGCGGCCAAGCGGGTGTCGAGCGTGGAATTGGCCGGCGCGATGCTCGACCGGCTGCAAGCCCATGCCTCACTGGGCACCGCGTTGTCGATGGACCGCGAGGCCACGCTGGCGCAGGCGCGCGCCGCCGATGCGCGTCGCGCCAGCGGGCAGGCGACCGCGCTGACCGGCGTGCCGGTGGCGCACAAGGACATTTTCGTCACGCGTTTCGCGACCTCGAGGCTGCCCTCGACGGCCGGCTCGAAGATGCTCATCGGTTATCAGAGTCCGTTCGATGCCACGGTGATCGCGCGCCTCAACGAAGCCGGCACGGTCACGCTGGCCAAACTGAACTGCGACGAGTTCGCGATGGGTTCGGCCAACGAGAACTCGGCCTTCAGCCCGGTGCTGAACCCCTGGGACCGCAGCCGCGTCCCGGGTGGCTCGTCCGGCGGCTCGGCGGCGGCGGTGGCGGCGCGGCTGGTCCCTGCGGCCACGGGCACCGACACCGGCGGATCGATCCGCCAGCCGGCCAGCTTCTGCGGCGTGACCGGCATCAAGCCGACCTACGGCGTGTGTTCCCGTTACGGAATGATCGCCTTTGCGTCCAGCCTCGACCAAGCCGGGCCGATGGCGCGGTCAGCCGAAGACTGCGCGCTGCTGCTGTCGGCGATGAGCGGCTTCGACGAGCGCGACGCGACCAGCGCTGAACGCCCGCCGCAGAACTTCCACGCGCAGATGCTGGCGCCGCGCGAAGGCGCCACGGCAGCGCGGCCGCTCCAGGGCTTGCGCATCGGCCTGCCGAAGGAGTTTTTCCCCGCGGCGCTCGCCGCCGACGTGGAAGGCGCCGTGCGAGGTGCGCTGCGCGAGCTTGAAAAGCTCGGCGCCTCGCTGGTCGACGTCAGCTTGCCGCGCACCGAGTTGTCGATACCCGTCTACTACATCATCGCGCCGGCTGAAGCGAGTTCGAACCTCGGCCGCTTCGACGGCGTGAAGTTCGGCCACCGCGCCGCGCAGTACGGCGACTTGCTCGACATGTACAAGAAGACCCGCGCCGAAGGCTTCGGGCCTGAGGTCAAGCGCCGGATCATGATCGGCACCTACGTGCTGAGCCACGGCTACTACGACGCCTACTACGTGCAGGCGCAGAAGCTGCGCCGGATGATCGCCGACGACTTCCAGGCCTGCTTCAAGGCCTGCGACGTGATCGCCGGGCCGGTCGCACCCACGGTGGCCTGGAAGCTCGGCGAACAGGGCGGCGACCCGCTTCGGGCTTACCTCGCCGACATCTTCACGCTGCCCGCCAGCCTGGCAGGTTTGCCCGGCCTGAGCGTGCCGGCGGGCAGCGGCGCCCACGGCATGCCGGTGGGCTTGCAGCTGATCGGCAACTACTTCGAAGAAGGGCGGCTGCTGCACACCGCGCACGCGTTCCAGCAGGCGACCGACTTCCACCTGACGGAGCCTGTGCTGTGAGCCCGCCGGGCCGTCCCAAGGGCGAACACCGAGTGCGCAGCACGAAGGGCCCCCAATGAGCGCCCCCGCGTTGATCCGCGGCTACGAGGTCGTGATCGGCCTGGAGACGCACACCCAGCTGTCGACCGCCAGCAAGATCTTCAGCGGCGCTTCGACCACCTTCGGCGCCGAGCCGAACACCCAGGCCTGCGCGGTTGACCTGGCGCTGCCCGGCACGCTGCCGGTGATGAACCGCGGCGCCGTCGAGCGCGCCATCTGCTTCGGCCTGGCCGTGAACGCGAAAGTGGCGCCGCTGTCGATCTTCGCGCGCAAGAACTACTTCTACCCGGACCTGCCCAAGGGCTACCAGATCAGCCAGTACGAAACGCCGGTGGTGCAGGGCGGGCGCATCGAGTTCCTGCTCGGTGACACCAAGAAGGTGGTGCGGCTGACCCGCGCGCACCTTGAGGAAGACGCCGGCAAGAGCCTGCACGAAGACTTTGCAGGGAAAACGGGCATCGACCTCAACCGCGCCGGCACACCCCTGCTGGAGATCGTTTCCGAGCCTGAAATGCGCAGCAGCGCCGAGGCCGTCGAATACGCCAGGACGCTGCACGCGCTGGTGGTGTGGCTGGGCATCTGCGACGGCAACATGCAGGAAGGCAGTTTCCGCTGCGACGCGAACGTCTCAGTGCGCAAGCCCGGCGCGCCCTTCGGCATCCGGCGCGAGATCAAGAACCTGAACAGCTTCCGGTTTCTCCAACAGGCGATCGACTTCGAGATCCAGTGGCAGATCGACCGTGTTGAAGACGGCCTGGCGATCGAGCAGGCCACCGTGCTGTTCAACGCCGACACGGGCGAGACGCGCGCCATGCGCAGCAAGGAAGACGCCCAGGACTACCGCTACTTTCCCGACCCCGATCTGCCGCCGTTGGTGATCGCGCCCGAGTGGATCGAACGCGTCAAGGCCGCCATGCCCGAGTTGCCCGCAGCGATGGCCACGCGCTTTGCCCAGGCCGACGGTCTGCCGGCCTACGACGCGGCCATGATGACCCAGAGCCTGCCCTTCGCGCGCTGGTACGAGGCGCTGCGCGACGCGTGTGAGCACGGCGAAAGCGGCGGCGCTGCGGCCGCGTGGCCGAAGCTGGCCGCCAACTGGCTGATGGGCGAAGTCTCGAAGAAGCTCAACGCCGAATCGCGCGAGATCGCGGCCGCACCGATCACCCCAGCCGCGCTGGGCGCATTGATCCGGCGTGTGGCTGAAGGCGCCATTTCGCACAACGGCGCGCGCCAGATCTTCGAAGCGCTGTGGTCCGGCGAGACAGCCGAGATCGATGCCCTGATCGACGCCAAGGGCCTGCGCCAGATGAACGACAGCAGCGCCTTGGAAGCCATCGTTGACGAGGTGCTGGCCCGGAACGAGAAGTCGGTGGCCGAGTACCGTGCCGGCAAGGACAAGGCCTTCAACGCGCTGGTCGGGCAGGTCATGAAGGCCAGCCAGGGCAAGGCCAACCCGGCGCAGGCCGGCGAAATCCTCAAACGGAAGCTGGGCTAGCGACGGCGCTGACACGCACGCCGCAGCGCGCGCTCAGTTCGGCGCTGACTTGCGCGGCGGCTGCGCAGCCTGCTGCGCCTGCGCGATCGGACCCATCGAGCCCGGCTGTGCGCCGGCCCACAGCTTGCGAAGGCGGTCGAGTTCGGCGTCGTAGAGCTTGTTGATGCGGCCGAGCTCGGCGTCCTGGTTGGTCGACGACGAGCGCAGCGCATCGGCGGCAGCGTCGTTGGCATCGAGTTGCGCCTTCAGCTTCGCCGGCAGTGCCTTGCCTTGGTAGAACTCGGCCTCATTGACCAGCGGTTTGCGCTCGCTGCCCAGTTCGCGCAGGCGCACCTCGCTGGCCATGATGGCCTGGCGCACGGTGTCGATGGAGGCTTCGCGGGCGCGCAGGTGGGTCACCTCGGTGGGGTAACGCGCCAGCAGGTTGCGGTCGCGGCGCACGGCATCGGCCTGCGCAGCACGCAGCTCGGCCAGCCGGCGTTCGCGTTGCTCCTTCTCGGCGCGCTCTTCAGCGGTCAGCGTCGGTGGCACGACGGCGCGCAGCGAGCCGTCTTTGTTGAGAAGCTGCTGCTCGCGGTGCGCGCACTCGGCGATGGGCCGGTCCGCTGTCAGGCGACGGCCGCGGTCGTCGGTGCAGGCGTAGATGGCCGGGTTACGCGCGCCGCCGTTGTCCGCTGACGCGGCCAAGCCTGGGTGCGTGCCCAGCACGGTCAGCGTGGCCAAAGTTGTTGCGGCCACTGCCCAAGTCCGCTGCATCAAACCCCGTACCTTTCGCGATAAGCCGCCACCGGCGCCGCATAGGCGCGAAGGGCGGTGTCCTGATTCCCGTCCAGATAGTGGAGCAAGTCCCCGAGTGTCGCAATTGCGCTCACCTCCAGGTGCAATTCGCGCGTGACGTGCTGCACAGCGCTGTAAGCGAGATCCACGCCACCCCCGGTGGCGCGCTCCTGCCGGTCGAGCGCTATCGCCACGCCGACCGGCGACGCGCCCGCTGCGGTGATCATCGAGATCGACTCGCGTACCGAGGTGCCGGCGCTCATCACGTCGTCGATGATCAGGACGCGGCCGGCCAGCGGCGCGCCGACCAGCGTGCCGCCTTCGCCGTGGTCCTTGGCTTCCTTGCGGTTGTAGGCGAAAGGCCGGTTCTGGCCACGCCGCGCCAGCTCGATGGCCAACGCTGCCGCCAACGTGATGCCCTTGTAGGCCGGCCCGAAGATGAGGTCGAAGGGCAGCGGCCCGCCAGCGGCCTGCGCGAGCAGGCGGCGTGCATAGAATTCCGCCAGCGCTGAAAGCTTGGCGCCGTCATCGAACAGGCCGGCGTTGAAGAAGTACGGCGACAGGCGCCCGGCCTTGGTCTTGAACTCACCAAAGCGCAGCACGCCCGCCTGTACGGCGAAGCGCACGAATTCCTGCGCCAGGTCGGGATCGTTGAAGGGGGTCATCTGGTGGGATTTCGGCTCGTCACGTTGAACCTGAACGGCATCCGTTCGGCGGCTGCCAAAGGCTTTGTGCAATGGGCCGGCGAAGCGGGCGCGGATTGTATGGGCGTGCAGGAGGTGCGCGCCCAACACGCCGATGTCCACGGCCTGTACGACCGTGTCGGCAAGTTGCGCGGGCATTTTCACTTTGCGCAGAAGAAGGGCTACGCCGGGGTCGGCGTCTACAGCCGCAAGACGCCCAGCGACGTGATCTGCGGTTTCGATGGCAGCGAGTTCGACACCGAGGGCCGGTGGGTCGAGGCACGCTTCGACACGCTGTCGCCGCGGCGCGGCTTCAACCGCTTCTCCGTCATCAGCTGCTACTTTCCGAGTGGCAGCAGCGGCGAAGACCGGCAGGCCGCGAAGTACCGTTTCCTCGCTTCGCTGTACCCGCACCTGATGAAGCTGCGTGCCGAGCGCGAGTTCATCCTGGTCGGCGACGTCAACATCGCGCACCACCCCATCGACCTGAAGAACTGGCGCAGCAACCAGAAGAACAGCGGCTTCCTGCCCGAAGAACGCGCCTGGCTGACCCAGCTGTTCGGCGAAGCGGGGCTGGTCGATGTGTTCCGCCAGCTGAACCCGCATCCCGAGCAATACACGTGGTGGAGCAACCGCGGCAACGCCTGGGCCAACAACGTCGGTTGGCGGCTGGATTACCACCTGGCCACGCCCGCCATCGCCGCCCGGGCCAAGGCTGCCAGCGAGAGGATTTTTCTTGACCAACGCTTCTCGGACCACGCGCCGCTGACGATCGACTACAGGTTCACGCTCTGAGCGCTGACCCGAACGTTGAGAGCGACGGCCTCTTCACCCGCGACGGTCTGCGCTTGCATCTGCGCCGCTGGCTGGCGCACGGTGCCGCGCGCGGTACGGTGCACCTGGTGCATGGGTTGGGTGAACACATCGGCCGCTACGAGCTTGTCGCGCGCGCACTGAGCGCCGCCGGATGGGACGTTGCTGGCCACGACCACCGTGGCCATGGTCGCAGCGACGGGCCGCGCGGGACGTTGGGTGCGGCGCCTGGCAGCGACAGCCTGCTCGTCGACCTGGCGCTGGTCTTTGACCACCACCGCGGCAGCGGCATGCAGGTGCTGCTCGGCCACAGCATGGGTGGGTTGATCGCGGCCCGGCTGGTGGCTGAGGCGTCTGCCACCAGCCGGGCGACGTGGTCGCGTGATGTCGATGCGCTGGTGCTGTCGTCGCCAGCGCTCGATGCGGGGCTGTCCGCGCCGCAGCGCCTCTTGCTCTCGGCGCTCTGGAAGCTGGCGCCCGAGCTGCGTGTGGGCAATGGGCTGAAGGCCGAGTGGGTCAGCCGCGACCCCGCCGTCGTCGCCGACTACCGCGCCGACCCACTCAATCACGACCGCGTCACCCCGCGGCTGGTGCGGTTCATCGCCGATGCAGGCGAACTCGTGCGCCAGCGCGCCGCGGCCTGGCAGGTGCCGACGCTGCTGCTGTGGGCCGGCGCCGACCGCTGCGTGGCCCCGGCCGGCAGCCGGGCCTTCGCGGCTGCCGCGCCCCGGGCCCGCGTCGATTCCCACGAGTACGCCGGCCTGTACCACGAGCTGTTCAACGAGCCCGAGAAGGCCCAGGTCATCGCGCGCGTGATCACTTGGTTGAACGCCTAGACGCGCCGGCCTGTCCCCGCGTTCAAGGGCGAATCGGAATGGCGCTGTTGAAGCGGTAGCTGCCGCGCACGTCGAACCGCATGTCCGGTTCCAGCACCACTTGGTCGTAGTCCACGGCCAGGCGCAGCACGGTGCCATCTGCGGCCGACTCGGCTTCGAGGATCTTGAACTGCCCGGTGGCGCCGGAGCCGCAGCCGGTGCGGTAGCAGCCCAGCATCGCTTTGCCGGCTTGCACGGGCTGCGACGTCGCCCCGACGAACTCGCCCGTTGCCAGCGGTATGCCATTCGGCATGCGCAGCGCCAGGCCCGAGCCCGCTTCGGCTGGCCCCGAGACCCGCATATTGAAGCTGCCGGCGGGGTGACCGAACGAACCACTGAGCGGCAGCACGGACCCGGCGCCGAACTCCATCTGCCGGATGTCGTAGCCCAGCGTCGACAGGCGGGTGACGTGGTAGTGCAGCGCACCGGATGGCCGCACGTTGCCAACCCGCATCACGATGCGGCTTCGTTGGCTTCTGCCCAGGCTGTCCACCGCCTTCAGTTGCAGCGTCGCCAACTCGAACGGCCGCGCGGCGGCACCAGCAAAGCGGACCAGGGTCTGCGGGGCATCGGGCTTGTCGAAGATGACGGGCGCGCCATCCAGTTGTGTCCACTGCCACCGGGTCACGGCCGCACCGCCCGTCGTCGTGGCCGTGGCGGACAACGACGCCGGGTGCGAGGCCGCGGGAATGGCGGACTCTGCAGCGCCGATGTCCAGCAGCAGCAGAGCCCCGGCCTGCACCAGAGAGGCCAGGGTCGATGGCGCGCTGAGCGATCCACCGGCCGCCAACGGCAAATCCACGACACGGCTCCAGTCCCGGCCATCAGCGGACACCTGCAGCTCGTAGGTTTGCCCATAACGCAGCGGCTCGAGCGGTTGAACCTTGAACAGCGCACCGGTCTGGACTCCCCTGGCACCCACGTTCCAGGCGGTTATCGGGTACGGTGTATCGCTGCTCAGGACGTCGCGAAAACGCCAGTGCAGCGGCGTGGCGATCGGCGCCACGGGCAAGGTGGCCTGTACCCTGAACGTCGCATCGACCGACGCGGTGGGTGGCGTGGGCAGCACGGGCTGCACGAAAACAGGATCGATGCTGTCCGTGGCGGGGTTGAAGTCGGCGCGCCGCGCGAACAGATCCCGCAGATCGGCGAGGCGGGCTAACGATTCGCCATCGCCCGGCAGCTCAACGTCGACGCACCGCATGCACCGGGTGCGACCGTAGCGCCCGCCAACCGGCGAACGGCCATCCCACGACAGCGTCGGGTGCACCCCTTCGTCGCTGACGACGTTCAGGTCCATGCGCGCGCCGCCTGCCGTGAGCAGCTCGGCCGCCCAGCCCAGCAGAAACGGGTTCCCCGGGTGCCCGATCTGGATGGTGGCCCCGTCGGCACCGCGAACGGTGACGCGGCCCGTCCGATCGCCACTCAAGGCAAATTCCATCGGCGTGGGCGACGACACGACGGCCCGGCTACCAGAGGAGAAGACGAGGTCGAACGCCAAGGCCTGATCGATCCGGGCTTCGTCGAAGCGCGTGTCCTTGACGATGGCGATACGGCGCATGTCCAGCACACCGATCGGGGTCCAACCCTGCACGGAGTCGCCTGCAAAGCGCAGGTCATCACGGGCACTGGAGCTGACATCAAGGCGCGTTCGGGCTTCGCCCACCGTCCAGGCCAAGTTCAACGATCCGGCCAGCGTTTGCGGCGACCACGTCTGGTCGGGGCGAAAGCCGGTGCTGTCGATGCGCAGGCTGCCGATCAGCCTGAGCAGTGCCCGGAACGAACCTTCGAGCGCGGGGTCGGTGGCCGCCTGAATTTCAACCTCGAGTGCGCCGTCCAGCAGCCGCTGCATGACGGGCACGCCGCAACGATCGAAAGTGGCTTTCAGTACATCACCAGCCGAGGACCGCCCATCGCTGTCCCGGTCATCCAGCGTCAGGGTCAGGGAGCCGCTGACAGCGCAGCGCGCCTGCACGGTGCGCTGCGAGCCCGGCGCGCGCTGTCGGTGGACCAGATCCACCACCAGCAGGGCCAGATTCTGCGCATGCGAGCCCGCCGACATCGTCATCGTCGCCAGACGCTGGGCCGGAAAGCCTGCGCTCGAACCCGGTGGGCTGAGGACCAGCGTCGGATCCTTCGCGCCGACGGCGGGTGGTGGCGCGCTGCTGTCCGTGCCAGCCGTGCCCCCGCCGCCCCCGCACCCGGCCAACCACAGGCAGACGGCGGCCACGGCGAGTCTCGCCTTGACGTGATCCATGCTTGAGTTCCCCCTGAGCCGCCGCGCCGAAGCGTGCGAGAAAGATGCTGCCACAACCATCCGCACGCCGCGCGCACGCCAATAAACTGCACCATCGATCGCTGCCCGGAGAGTGCCCGCATGAACGCCCCCGTCCGCCCCGCCGAAGCCGCCGCGCTGGCCGCTTATGCCGACACTGCCTGGGACGAGCGCATCGTGCCCCGGCTCACCGACTACATCGCCGTGCCGGCCAAGAGCCCGATGTTCGATGCCGACTGGGCCAAGAACGGGTACCTCGAGCGCGTGGTGCGCGACGCCGCGGCGTGGGTCGAGGGGCGCAAGCTGGCTGGCCTGAAGCTCGAAGTGGCGCGCATCGAGGGCCGCACGCCAGTCATCTTCTTCGAGTTGCCCGCAACACGTACCGACAGCACCGGCACCGTGCTGCTCTACGGCCACCTCGACAAACAACCCGAGTTCAGCGGCTGGCGCCGTGATCTTGGCCCCTGGACACCGAAGTACGAGAACGGCCTGCTCTATGGTCGCGGCGGCGCCGACGATGGTTATGCGGTGTACGCCGCGCTCACGGCGCTCGAAGCGCTCGACGAGCAAGCGCTGCCGCGCCCGCGCTGCGTGGGCGTGATCGAGAGCTGCGAGGAAAGTGGCTCCTACGACCTGCCCGCGTACATCGACGCGCTGAAGCCGCGGCTGGGTCAGGTCGGGCTGGTCGTCTGCCTGGACAGCGGCGCCGGCAACTACGACCAGCTGTGGCTGACGACCAGCCTGCGCGGCATGGTCAGCGGTGTGCTCAAGGTCGAGGTCCTGACCGAAGGCATCCATTCCGGTGACGCCAGCGGCTTGGTGCCGTCGAGCTTTCGCGTCCTGCGCCACGTGCTCGACCGGCTGGAGGACAGCGCCAGTGGCCACCTGCTGCCCGAGAGCTTCCATTGCGAGGTACCCGCCTCGCGTATCGAGCAGGCCAAGGCGACGGCGGCGATCCTTCAAGACGAGGTCTGGAAGCGCATGCCCTGGGCCTGCGGCGCCGACGGCGGCCCGGTTCTGCCGACCACCACCGACCCCGTCGAAGGCCTGCTGCAACGCACCTGGCGGCCGACCCTCAGCGTGACGGGTGTCGATGGCTTCCCCGAGATGAAGAGTGCTGGCAACGTGCTGCGCCCGCACACGGCGTTCAAGCTCAGCCTGCGCCTGCCGCCGCTGATCGACGGCAACGAAGCGAGCCTGAAGCTGAAGGCTCTGCTCGAAGACAACGCGCCGTACAACGCCAAGGTCACGTTCCACGCCGACGGCCGTGCCGGCGCCCTCGGCGCCACCGGCTGGAACGCGCCGGACATGGCGTCGTGGCTGGAGACAGCGCTGAACGATGCGTCGAACACACACTATGGCGCGCCGGTTGGTTACATCGGGCAAGGGGGGACGATCCCGCTGATGAGCCTGTTGCAAAAGGGCTTCCCGGCCGCGCAGATGATGGTCTGTGGGGTGCTGGGCCCGAAGAGCAACGCCCATGGGCCGAACGAGTTTCTGCACGTGCCCTACGGCAAGAAGCTCACCGCGGCGGTGGCGCAGGTGATTGCTGCATTCCCCGGCTGAAGCGTCACACCGACTGGACGGAATCCCCCCCCCCCACGAGTCGGGGGAAGGGTGGGCTAAGTCCGTTGTCAGGGCGGGCGGTCTTCGGCACATTTGTGGACGAAGGGCACGGATCGTGCGTGTCTGCCTGCATACAAGCTGCTTCATCCCGGAGGTTCTCGATGGCCCTGTTTTCTCATGTAGCGCGCACCGTGGCGCTGGCTGCGTCGCTGGCGCTCTCTGGCGCTGCGATGGCCAAGACCGGGTCGTTCGGCTCTCAGCTGGAAGCGACCAACAGCACGGCCTTCTCGCCGGCCGCCGGCGCCACCCCACTCTTCTTTTCGGTGCTCAACGTCGGCGGCATCAACAGCTTCGAAGAGGTTGGCTCGCTGGCCAACACCGTCGTCACGTTGCAGTTTGCGCCCAACGCCGAAATCATCGGCATCGGTTGGGACGTGATCCTCTCTGCCTTCAACCCGAGTTGGCTGTCTGAGATGGCTGTGGCCTTCGAGAGGTCTGACCAGACAGACGGGGTCTTCCTGACGGTGGCTTCGGGTGACGACTTTGCGGGGCTGAACGCCCCTTATTCCTCGGGCGGGGTGGTCAACCTGGTTGGTCTCGGCCTCAACTTCAACGTCGGTGCCGACGGCATTCTTCGGATCGAATTCTTCGAAGACTTCGACGATGACACCGTCAACCCCGACGGCAGATGGGTGTCGGGCAACCTGACCATCGAAGTCGCGGGCGTGATTCCCGAGCCGTCGACCTACGGCCTGATGGCGCTCGGCCTGCTGGGTGTTGCTGGCGCCGTGCGCCGCCGCACCGCCTGAGGGCCTGCGCGCAGCAACGAAGCACCGGTTTCACCCGCAGCCCGCACCTGGGGGCTGCCGACAAGGCCTCGCAGGCCTAGCCTGCGAGGCTTCGTTGTTTCTGGCGCCCTGCCTTCCAGGCACCGAACAGCACCAGCAGGCCGGGGATCAGGATCATGGCCCAGATGATCGCCGACAGGTTCTGCTGCACCCACGGCAGGTTGCCGAACACGTAGCCCGCCAATGTCAGGCCGCAGACCCAGAGCACACCGCCGCCGACGTTGTAAAGCGTGAAGGTGCTCCGCGTCATTTCCGCCACGCCGGCCACGAAGGGCGCAAAGGTGCGCAGGAACGGCATGAAGCGCGCCACCACGATCGTGACCCCGCCGTACTTCTCGTAGAAGGCGTGGGTGCGGTCGAAGGCCGCGCGGTTGAACCAGCGTGAGTTCGGCCAGCCGAAGACTTTCGGGCCGAAGTAGCGGCCGATGCTGTAGTTCGTCTGGTCGCCCAGGATCGCCGCCACGGTCAGCAGCCCCATGGCCAGCGGCAGGCTCATCAAACCCGCGCCACACAGCGCGCCGACGACGAACAGCAGCGAGTCGCCCGGCAGGAACGGCATCACCACCAGCCCGGTCTCGACGAAGATGATCGCGAACAGCAGTGCGTAGACCCACGCGCCGTAGGCCCCCACGAACTCCGCCAGATGACGGTCGACGTGGATGATGAAGTCGATCAGAAAGGCGAACAGTTCCACGGGCTTGTCGTCGATGCAGGAGGATTCAGCGGCTCAATCTTCGGCGAGAAAGCCGCCGCTCTGGTGAGCCCAGAGTTTGGCGTAGTGGCCCAGCTGGGGGCCGCGTGAAAGCAGTTCGGCGTGTGTGCCTTCTTCCACGATACGGCCCTGCTCCAGCACGATCAGCCTGTCCATGCGGGCAATGGTCGACAGCCGGTGCGCAATGGCGATGACGGTCTTGCCTTCCATCAGGCCGAGCAGTTGCTCCTGGATCGCGAGTTCGACCTCGCTGTCCAGCGCCGAGGTCGCCTCATCCAGCACCAGGATCGGCGCGTCCTTCAGGATCACGCGGGCGATGGCGACGCGCTGGCGCTGGCCGCCGGAAAGCTTCACGCCGCGTTCGCCGACATGGGCCTCGTAGCCGGTGCGGCCTTTCCAGTCTTGCAGGCTCAGGATGAACTCGTGCGCCTGCGCCTTTTTGGCCGCGCTGACGATCTCGTCCAGCGTGGCCCCTGGCCGGCTGTAGCCGACGTTGGCGGCAATCGACCGGTGCAGCAGCGAGGTGTCCTGCGTGACCATGCCGATCGCGCCGCGTAGGCTTTCCTGCGTCACGCCGCGCACGTCGTGGCCGTCGATGCGCAGCGCGCCTTCTTCCAGGTCGTGAAAGCGCAGCAGCAGGTTTACCAGCGTGCTCTTGCCGGCGCCTGAGCGGCCGACGACGCCGACGCGCTCGCCGGGCTTGATCGTCAGGTGCAAGTCGTCGAGCACCTTCTTGCCGTCGCTGCGGCCGTAGGTGAAGCTGATGTGCTCGAAGCGGATCTCGCCACCGGCCGGCGCCGGCGCCACGACCAGCTCGCGCGCGTCGGGTGCGTCGAGCATGCCGTGCGGCACGGCGATCGTTTCCATGCCCTCCTGCACCACGCCGATGTTCTCGAAGATGCCGGTGACTTCCCAGCTCACGAAGCCGGCGACGTTGCAGATCGCCCAGGCCAGCGGCAGCGCGGTGGCCACCGTGCCGGCGTCGATCTGCCCCTGTCCCCACAGCGTGATGCCGATGGCCGCGGTGCCCACCAGCAGCATCGCGTTCAGTGCCGACAGGGTGGTCATGAAGGTCGTGATCAGCCGCATGTGCGCGGCGATCGCGCCGGTGTGGTCGTCGATCACCTCGCGCACGTAGGCGTCTTCATCGCGGGCGCGTGCGAACAGCTTGACGGTGAGGATGTTGGTGTAGCTGTCGACGACGCGCCCCATCACCAGGCTGCGCAGCTCACTGCTGGTCTTGGCCAGATCGCGCATCTTGGGTACGAAGTGGCGCAGGAAGACGATGTAGCCGACGAACCAGAGCACGGTCGGGACGGCCAATCGCCAATCCGCCACGGCCATCAGGATCAGCGCCGAAAGCCCGTAGACGACGATGTACCAGACCGCGCGGATGCTGGAGACCACGCACTCGCGCACCGCGTTGCTGGTCTGCATCACGCGGTTGGCGATGCGGCCGGCGAAGTCGTTCTGGAAGAACGGCCAGCTCTGCCGCACCACGTGCCAGTGGCTCTGCCAGCGGATCAGGCTGGTCACGCCCGGAACGACGGCGTTGTTGCGCACCAAGCTGTCCGCCAGCAGCGCGGCAGGGCGGCCGATCAGCACCAGGACCGCCATGCCCAGCAGCGACGGCATTTCGGCGGCCAGTGCCGCGGCGCGGTCAGGTGACTCCATCAGCCGCACCAGGCGGCCAATGAAAACCGGGATCAGCGTGTCGATCAGCGCCACCACCAACCCAGTGACGAACATCGCCCCGAATAAGCCCTTGGCCTGCTGCACGTAGTGCCAGTAGAAGGCCACCAACGCCTGCGGCGGCGCGCTGCCTGGGCGCGCGGTGGGGCGGATGCGGCTCTCGAAGAAGGCAAACATCGAAACGAAGGCCGCCCGGCGCCTGGTGGGGCGACGGGCGGCGTGCCTGTGTGGGTGGCGGCGATTGTCGCGCGGCCGGCAGCGGCTCTGCTTCGCCCGAAGGATGGATGGCGGCGGCAGCCCGCGCCAAACGCAAAAAGTGGCGATTTGGTTACATCATGACCACACGGTTGAAAAGTGAAACTCCTAAGTCCATATTCGGGCTCGTGCCGGAACCGACCTGTTCACCAGCAGTGGCGCGATCCACACCCTCGGCCGCGTCCTGCTGCCGACCCGAGACCCCTGTTCCCCTACCGTTCCTCGAAAGGACACACCATGAAGAAACTGCTTATCGTCGCCGCCCTGGCCACCACCGCCCTGGCCGCCCAGGCCAAGGACATCGTCGACACCGCGGTTGCCGCCGGCAACTTCAAGACCCTGGCCGCCGCGCTTCAAGCCGCCGGGCTGGTCGACACGCTTAAGGGCAAGGGCCCGTTCACGGTTTTCGCGCCGACCGATGAAGCCTTCGCCAAAGTGCCGAAGGCCGATCTCGATGCGCTGCTGAAGGACAAAGCCAAGCTGACCGCCGTGCTGACGTACCACGTGGTGCCGGGCACGGTGATGGCCAAGGACGTCAAGGCCGGGATGGTCAAGACGGTGCAGGGCAGCGACCTGACGATCGGCACCACGGGCGGCGTTACCGTCAACGGCGCCAAGGTCGTGAAGGCTGACGTGAAGGCCGACAACGGCGTGATCCACGCCATCGACAGCGTCGTGTTTCCGAAGTGAACGCGGCCTGAGCGCCTAGAAGGTATAGCCGGCGCCCACCCGGGCGCCGGACATCGGCTCCAGCAAGCCGAGCAGCGGCTTCAGCGGGCCGTAGCGCAGCGCGACCCGCTGCGCATAGGCGAAGAAGCGCGGCAGGTCGGCGGCGTAGGCCGGCTTGCCGTCGCGGTGCTTCAGGCGGCAGAAGATGCCCATCACTTTCAGGTGCCGCTGCAACCCCATCCACTCCAGCGCGCGCCAGAACTCGCCGAAGTCGGCGTACAGGAATTCACTCATTTCTGGCGTCAGCACCCCCACGCGGCGCGCCCGTTGCCACCAGCGTACGGCCCAGTCGAGCTCCTGCTCCTCGGGCCACGAGATGAATGCGTCGCGCAGCAGCGAGGCCAGGTCGTAGGTGATCGGGCCGCGCACGGCGTCCTGGAAGTCGAGCACGCCGGGGTTGGGTTCGCACACCATCAGATTGCGCGGCATCCAGTCGGCGTGCACCGCTACCTGCGGTTGCGCCAGCGCGTTGTCGACCAGCCGGCGCGTGATGCGCTGCCAGGTCTGCTGCTGGGTGACAGTCCACTCCAGACCGAACTCGCGCTGCACGCACCACTCGGGGAACAGGTTCAGCTCGCGCATCAGCAGCGCTTCGTCGAAAGGTGGCAGCGCTGCGGCCGGAACACCCCGCTGGAAACGCAGCAGCGCGTCGAGGGCGTCGCGCATCAGCCGCTCGGCGTCCTCGGGCGTCGCAGCTTGCAGCGCATCGAGGTAGACGGTGCGGCCCAGATCGCGCAGCAGCAGGAATCCCTGCTCGGTGTCGGCTTCCAGCACCTCGGGCGCGTGCAGGCCGGCATCGCGGATCAACGCCGCCACGTGCACGAACGGGCGAACATCCTCCAGCGGGGGTGGCGCATCCATCACCACCAGGGTTCCGCCGCTGCCTTGCAAGCGCAGGTAGCGGCGAAAGCTCGCGTCGGCCGAGGCCGGGCAGAGCGTCTCGGGCAACAAGCCGTGGCGCGATTGGATCGCCGCTATCCAGCGCGCGAAGGCCGCCTCGCGCTGCGGGTCGGGCCAGCGGACGGGGGCGGCGGCACCCGGTGTAAGGTTCGAATCGATAAGCACCGTCATGAATGAGGAATTCTATTAACCCGAGCCCGGTGATCCTGGCCGCACTCCTGCCGATCGTGGCCCTGGCTCAAGGCTCGGCGGCTGCGCAGCCCGCGGCAGCCGCTTTGGAATCAAGCCGCAGCCTACTGCCGCCGCCCGGCGGCGATGCTGCCGGCGGCCTGTCGATCGTGCTGCGCGCACGCAGCCTCACCGTCGAGCCGGATGCCGGAAGCATCGCCGAGGGCGACGTCGAGCTGCGCCGCGGCGGCCTCGTCATCCGCGCCGACCGGCTCGAATACGGCAGCCGTACCGACACGGCGCGTGCCCGCGGCAACGTTCGCATCCAGGTCGGCGGCGCGCGTTTCAGCGGGCCCGAGTTGGAGTTGCAAGTCCAGCGCGTCGAAGGCTTCTTCCTGCAGCCCGTCTTCGACCTGCCACTGCTCGGCACCGGTGGCAGCGCCGAACGGGTCGACTTCTTCGGCCCGAAACGGTCGCAGGCCATCGACGCCAGCTACACGAGTTGCCCGCGGGATGGCCTGCAAGACCCGGCCTGGGTCCTGCGCACCAGCCGCGTCACTTTCGATCTGGAAAAGAACATCGGCGAGGCAGAGGACGCCGTGCTGCGCTTCTACGGCGTGCCGATCCTGGCCGTGCCGGGCTTGAGTTTCGCGCTCGGCGACACGCGCAAATCGGGCTGGTTGCCGCCGAGCATCAACATCGACAACCGCAGCGGTGTCGAGGTCTCGGTGCCGTACTACTGGAACATCGCCGAGAACCGCGACGCCACCCTGGCGCCGCGGTTGATCACGCGTCGCGGCCTGGCACTGGACAGCGAGTTCCGCTACCTCGAACCCGCGTTCGAAGGCCGGCTGCAATTCGACTGGCTGCCCGACGACCGCGTGGCGCGCAGCAACCGGCAGGGCGTGCAGTGGGTGCATGAGGGCACCGTCGGCCCGGGCCTGCGCTACATGGCCGACATCACGCGTGTGTCCGACGACGACTGGTGGAAGGACTTCCCCAACGCCAACCGCAGTTTCACGCCGCGCCTGCTGCCGCTGCGCGCCGGTATCGAGCGTGCCTTCGCGCTCGGCAGCTTCGGCGAGGCCGTGGCCTACGCCCGCGCGCTGCGCTGGCAGGTCCTGCAAGCGGGCGACAGCGCCATCGTCAGCCCGTACCAGCGCGCGCCGCAGGTCGGCCTGCGCGTGGCCGGCCGTGCCGCGGGCTTCGGCTTTGGCGCGGAGACCGAATACAACCGCTTCACGCTACCCAGCGGCGAGGCAGCCCGCGCTGGCCGGTTACCGGGCGATCGTGTCCACCTGCTGGCCTACATCAACCGCACGGTGCGCGACGGCGGGCTGTGGTTCGAGCCGCGGTTGTCCGTCAATGCCGCGGGTTACCGCATCGACGACGCGCCGGCCGGCGCGCGGCGCCGCGCGTCACGCGTGATCCCCAGCTTCAGCGTCGATGCCGGGATGGAACTGGAACGCCCGACCCGGGCCTTCGGCCGCGCGCTCCGGCAGACGCTGGAGCCACGCGTGCAATACGTCAACACGCCGTACCGCGAGCAGGCCAGCCTGCCCAACTACGACGCCGCGGCGAAGGACTTCAACGTCGTCTCGTTGTTCACGGACAACGTGTTCTCGGGCGTCGACCGTGTCGCCGATGCGCACCAGTTCACGGCCGGTGTGACGACGCGCCTGATCGACGTCGACAGCGGCGCCGAGGCGCTGCGCCTGGGCCTGGTGCAGCGCTGGCTGCTGCGCGACCAACGGGTGGCGCCCAACCCCGACGGCAGCGTCGACGGGCCGCCGCTGAGCCAGCGTTTTTCCGACGCGCTGCTGACCGGTTCGACCAACGTGCTGCCGGGCTGGACGCTCGACGCGGCGGTCCAGTACAGCCCCGAGATCCAGCGCTCGGTGCGCTCGATCCTGGCCGCGCGCTACTCGCCGGGCGAGTTCCGCACGGTCGGCGCGACCTACCGCCTGTCGCGGGGTTCGAGCGAGCAGGTCGAGGGCGGCTGGCAGTGGCCGGTGTGGCGCAGCTCGGCGAAGTCGGAGGGCGGCGGCTGCAACGGCTCTTGGTACTCCGTCGGCCGCGTCAACTACAGCCTGAAGGACCGCCGCGTGACCGATTCGGTGCTCGGCGCCGAGTACGACGCCGGCTGCTGGATCGGGCGCATCGTTGCCGAGCGGTTGTCTACCGGCCGCAGCGAAGCGACGACGCGGCTGCTGCTGCAATTGGAGCTGGTGGGCCTGTCGCGTCTGGGCTCCAACCCGCTGAAGGTCTTGAAGGACAATATCCCAGGCTACCGGCTGTTGCGCGACGAGCGCGGCAGCCGCCCGGCGGCCGAAGAGTGGCAGCCGGTGCCGTGAGTGGGGTGATGGCCGGCGCAAAACGCCCGCCCCGCCAATGTCGGCCGCGCCCGGCCCTGACCCGTTGTTGCGAAGCCCCGATGAAGAACCTCACCCCCACTTGGCGCCGGCTGTTGCCATGCACCCTGGCGCTGGCCCTGGCCGCTACGGTACTGGCGGCCACCGCGCAAGGCCGCACCGTGCGCACCGGCGACTGGATCGCTGCTGTCGTCAACCAGGAGCTGGTCACCGCTGGTGAGGTCGAGCGCCGCCTCGAGCGCGCTAAGGCTGAGGGCACCCGCACCGGCATGCGCCTGCCATCGGACGACGACCTGCGTCGCCAGGCGATGGATGCGTTGATCGACGAGCGCGTGATCATCACCAGCGCCCGCGAGAGCGGCATGCGCATCGACGAGCCCGAGATCGACCGCGCGGTGCAGAGCGTGGCGCAGCAGAACCAGTTGACGATGCCGGCGCTGCGCGAGCGGCTGCGCCTGGAGGGCATCGACTACGGCCGCTTCCGCGGCAACCTGCGCGACCAGATGATGATGGAGCGCTTGCGCGAGCGTGAGGTCTACCGCCGCATCCAGATCAAAGACGAAGAGATCGACAAGGTGCTCGCCGAGCGCCGCGCCGCGGCAGGGGCCGATGCCGAGTTGAACGTGGCGCAGATCCTCGTCACCGTGCCCGAAGGCGCCGATGCCGCTGCCGTGGCGGCGCGGCGAGCAGTGGCCATGGCGGCGTTGGCACGCGTGCGTGCCGGCGAGGCCTTCGACGCGGTCGCCAAGCAGATTTCCGAGGATGGCAACCGCGAGCGCGGCGGCGAGATCGGCATGCGGCCGGCCTCGCGCCTGCCGGACATCTTCGTCACGGCCGTGCAGCCTTTGAAGGCGGGCGAGGTGATGGCCGAGCCGCTACGCACCGGCGCCGGCTTCCATGTGCTCAAGCTCATCGCGCGCAACGACAACAGCGAACCGACTGTCACGCAGACACGGGCCCGCCATGTGCTGCTGCGTACTTCGCCGCAGCTGAACGCAGAGGTCGCGTCGAAGCGTTTGTCCGAGTATCGCCAGCAGATCGAGAGCAGTCGGCGCAGTTTCGAAGACGTGGCCAGGCAGTTCAGCGAAGACGGCAGCGCGGCCGCGGGCGGCGACCTGGGTTGGTCGGCGCCGGGCGTGATGGTCCCGGAATTCGAAGAGGCGATGAATGCGCTGCCGCTGGGCGGACTGTCTGCACCGGTGGTGTCGCGCTTCGGTGTGCACCTGATCCAGGTGCTGGAGCGGCGCGACGTGGCGGTCGACCCGAAGCAGTTGCGCGAGCAGGCCCGCAACGTTCTGCGCGAGCAGAAGTTCGAGCAGGCGTACGTCGACTGGGCCAAGGAGTTGCGCGCCCGCGCCTACGTCGAGATGCGCGAGCCGCCGCAGTAGCCATGCGCACGGCGGGCAGAGCGCCAGGCCGCCCCAAGCCGGCGGTTCGCAGGCACGACTCGTCCCTCGGACGAGCCGTGTCCACGCTCACCCCTGCGGGGGCTGAGCCCGGACACGAACGGTCCAGTGGACTGGTCGCGCCTGACGAAGAGCTTGGCCGCAAGGCCGAGCGCGGCCTGCAAGGCCGACCGGCGTACGCGCCGGGCGAGGGGCGCCATTCACCGAGGAAGCGGTTCGGTCAGCACTTTCTGGCTGACGATTCGGTCATCGATGCGATCGTCCGCACGATCGACCCGCTGCCCGGACAGGCGCTGATCGAGATCGGGCCTGGCCTTGGCGCGATGACAAGGCCCCTGCGCGAGCGCTGCGGCGCATTGACGGTGATCGAGCTCGACCGCGACCTGGCAGCACGCCTGCGTCGCGAACCGGGCCTGACGGTGATCGAGGCCGACGTGCTCACGGTGGACTTCGCTCCATTGGCCAGCGCTGCCGGCCAGCCGCTGCGCGTCGTCGGCAACCTGCCTTACAACATCTCCACGCCGATCCTGTTCCATCTTCTGGCCAGCGCGGCCGTCGTGCGTGATCAGCATTTCATGCTGCAGAAGGAGGTCGTGCAGCGCATGGCGGCCTCGCCCGGCGGCAAGGACTTCGGGCGCCTGTCGGTGATGCTGCAGTGGCGCTACACGATCGACGACGTTCTCGACGTGCCACCGGAGGCCTTCAACCCACCGCCGCGAGTGAATTCCGCTGTTGTGCGGATGGTGCCGCTGGCCGTGCCGCCGGCGGTTGACCCGGCTCTGCTGGGCGAACTCGTCGCGGTGGCCTTCTCGCAGCGCCGCAAGCTGTTGCGCCACACGCTCGGGCGCTGGTTGGAACAACGCGGCGCCGAGGTCACATTCGACCTCCAGCGCCGCGCTGAGGAGGTGCCGGTGGCGGCATACCTCGCGCTGGCGGCGGCGCTCACGCCGCTTTGACCTGAAAAACGCGGCTTACGCCGCGTTGAGCCAGGCAGCCGTATCGAACGCGCTGCTCATCATCGGCATGTTCATGCCAAAGTTCGGATTCGTGCCCTTGGGCACCACCACCTTGGGCATCGGCTTCGCGGGGGTCACCGCGCTCGTGGCGTTGCCGCCAATCAGACCGTTGCCTTGGGCCACCTCGGTAGCCCGCTCCCATGACCCTTTTTCCTGGGAGCGGGCTACTGAAAAGAATAGAAACACCTGAACGGTATTCGTCGGTCCGCCCAGAACTCCGCGGCGTCGCGGAAGACCTCCAGCAACTGCTCGCGCGCCTCGCGATCGAAGCGCGGGTTGTCGGGCAACTGCTCCAGCACGACGACGAAGCCCGGCTGCGCGCCGGACTTGTGGACCAGGTCGGTCATGCAGTCGTACAGCGCGTCCAGGTTCTTGCCGAAATGCGCCGGGAAGGTGAACGCCTGCGCGATGCCTTCCAGCACGTCCTGCTTGGACTGGGCGTCGCCAAGATTGGCGTACAAAAAGTGCTGCCCGGCGCTTTCGGCGGCCTGCATCAGCTCATCGACGCGGTATGCGCGGATGGCCTGCACGATGTTGGGGCGGATGGTCTGCAACGGCATGGTCGCGTGCCTCCTTGTTGGTAGGGATAAGGAAAAGGTGAAACGCCCGGCTCAGGGCGCAATTCGGCTGAAACTGGCGTAGTGGTCGGCGGTGTAGAAGCAGACCTCGGGTGCGGCTTTGGGCTGGCCGCCGCAGACGATGCGGCGTGCGCCCCGGTCGCGCGACCCGGGTGACTTGACGGTGTATTCGCGGTAATGGCCGCGCGGTCGGCCGGGAAGCTGACGCTCGCGGTTGAAAAAGGTGGTGCCGTCCTTGGCATACGGAAAGGGGCCGCCGCTCAGGATCAGCTGGTGCGTCTGGCGGGCCTCGGGCGGCAACCCCGACAGCGCCACGACCCGATCAGCGTCACCGTTTTGGGGCGCCTTGGCCGAGGCGCCGACACACGCGGTGGCCAGAACCGCGGCCGCCCCCAACGTGAGTCCCCACTGCCATGCTGCCTTGGCCTTCCTGATCATCCGGCTCCCCGGTCTACGCCGGTCCCAAAAACAGGGGTAAACCCTGAAAATCGAAGCCGTGATGCTAGCGGAGAGGGCCCAAAAACTCAAGGCCGTGCCCAATAATGAAGCACGACGCCATGGGTATCAGTAGGCGCTTACATGCTCAAATGTCCCCCGTTCAAAACAATCGGCAGCCGTTACTAGCCTGAAACACGCCCGGCTTCGCCTTGCAGGCGGCGGCTGGCATGCGAGACATGCCAGCCTCTTCGGCAGGCGTACGTCAGGCCGCAGGGCCTGACGTACGTCCGGCCTCAGCATCCGCCACGGTCAGCGCCGTCATGTTGACGATCCGCCGCACCGTCGCGGAAGGTGTCAGGATGTGCACCGGTTTGGCCGCACCCAGCAGCACGGGCCCGATCGCGATGCCGCCGCCGGCCGCCGTCTTCAGCAGGTTGTAGGCGATATTGGCTGAGTCGATGTTCGGAAACACCAGCAGGTTGGCGTCGCCCTTCAGCGGGCTGTCGGGCATCAGCTTGTGCCGCGCCTGGCCGTCGAGCGCCACGTCGCCGTGCATCTCGCCGTCCACCTCCAGCCAGCTGGCCTGTTCGCGCAGCAACGTTAGCGCGCGGCGCATCTTCAGCGCACTCGGGTGGTCGCTGGTACCGTAGTTGCTGTGCGACAGCAATGCAGCCTTCGGCGTGATGCCGAACCGCATCATCTCCTCCGCCGCCATGCAGGTGATCTCGCACAGTTCCTCGGCCGTCGGGTCGTCGTTGACATGGGTGTCGACGAGGAAGACCTGTCGCCCCGGCAGCATCAGCGCGTTCATGCAGGCGTAGACGCGCACGTCCTGTGCGGTACTGGGGCTGCCGCCAGCGCGTTTGCCGATCACCTGGTCGATGTAGTGCAGGTGCGCCGCGGTCGTCGTCCAGGTGCCGCAGAGCAGGCCGTCGACGAAACCCTTTTCCAGCAGCATCGCGCCGATCAGCGTCAGCCGGCGGCGCATCTCGATCTTCGCGCCCGAGATCGTCACGCCCTTGCGCGCGGCCATGCGGTGGTAGGTCATGAAGAAGTCGCGGTAGCGCTCGTCGTGTTCGACGTTAACGACTTCGTAGTCCACGCCCTCCTGCAGCCGCAGGCCGAAGCGTTCGCAGCGCTGCGCGATCACCGCCGGCCGGCCGATCAGCGTCGGCCGCGCCAGGCCTTCGTCCACCACCACCTGCACCGCGCGCAGGACGCGTTCGTCCTCGCCCTCGGCGTAGGCCACCCGGTTGGCCTTGGCGCGTTTGGCCAGCGTGAAGATCGGCCGCATCGTCTGGCCCGAGGCGTAGACGAAGCCTTGCAGCTTTTCGGTGTAGGCGTCGAAGTCGGTGATCGGCCGCGTCGCCACGCCGGCTGCGGCGGCCGCGCGGGCGACGGCCGGCGCGATCTTCATCATCAGCCGCGGGTCGAAGGGTTTCGGAATCAGGTACTCGGGCCCGAAGGCCAGGTTCTGCCCGGCGTAGGCCGCGGCCACCACCTCGCTCTGCTCTGCCTGCGCCAGTTCGGCAATCGCGTGCACCACCGCCACTTCCATCGAATCGGTGATCGTCGTCGCGCCGCAATCCAGTGCGCCGCGGAAGATGTATGGGAAGCACAGGACGTTGTTGACCTGGTTCACGTAGTCGCTGCGGCCTGTAGCCATGATGGCGTCAGCGCGCACGGCCTTGACCTGCTCCGGCAGGATCTCCGGGGTCGGATTGGCCAGCGCCAGGATCACTGGCGCGCGCGCCATCGTGGCCACCATCTCCGGCTTCAGCACGCCGCCCGCCGACAGGCCGAGGAACACGTCGGCGCCGGGCATCACGTCGGCCAGCGTGCGCAGCTTGGTGCGTTGCGCAAACGGCGCCTTGTCCTCGTCCATCAGTTCGACCCGGCCTTCGTAGACCACGCCGGCCAGGTCCGTGACCCAGACGTTCTCGCGCCGCAGGCCCAGTTTGAGCAGCAGGTTCAGGCACGCCAGCGCGGCGGCACCCGCGCCCGAGGCCACCAGCTTGACCTCGCCGATGGCCTTGTCGACGACCTTCAGCGCGTTCAGCATCGCCGCGCCGACGACGATGGCCGTGCCATGCTGGTCGTCGTGGAAGACGGGGATGTTCATCCGCTCGCGCAGCTTGCGTTCGACATAGAAACAATCCGGCGCCTTGATGTCTTCCAGGTTGATGCCGCCGAAGGTGGGCTCCAGCGCCGCCACCACGTCGACCAGCTTGTCGAGGTTCTTCTCGTTGATCTCGAGGTCGAAGACGTCGATGCCGGCGAACTTCTTGAACAGCACCGCCTTGCCTTCCATCACCGGCTTGGAGGCCAGCGGGCCGATGTCGCCCAGGCCCAGCACGGCGGTGCCGTTGGTGACCACAGCCACCAGGTTGCCGCGTGCGGTATAGCGGAAGGCATTGGCGGGGTCTTCAACGATCGCTTCGCAGGCGAAGGCCACGCCGGGTGAGTACGCCAGCGCCAGGTCGTGCTGGTTGACCATCTGCTTGGTCGCCGCGATTTCCAGCTTTCCCGGCGTCGGGAACTCGTGGTATTCGAGCGCGGCCTGCTTCAGTTCGGCCTTCTTCTGTTCGCTGTCCGTCATCGAGGTGTCTCCTGCATCGGGGCACGATTTTCCAGTCCCGGAGTGTGCGCTGCGGCGACGGGCGCGACCCATGCGCGAAAGTGCGTAGCGCCCATGAGCCCCGCGCCACCAATACTGCCGGCCGTGGAACGAAGCGCTCTGGGTGAAGACGGTTTGCCGCCGCGGCCGCGCCGCTGGCGGCGGGTGCTGCTGTGGTCGGCGCTGGTGCTGTTGCTCGGCGTGGCGCAGACGCTGCTGGTGGCGCTGACGCTGCAGTACGAGTCGGCACGTGCCCAGGACGATGCCGAAAGCGTGGCCGTCGAGGCTGCCGCCGAGTTGCGCCGCGAGCTGTTGCAGGCGGTGCAGCGGCTGCAAGCGCTGTCGCTGGACGCGCCGCATGGTCCGGCCTGGCAGACGGCGGCCGCGGAGCTGCTCAAGCAGCGCAGCGACCTGCGCCGCATCGAGCGCCGCAATGCGCAGCTGGCACCGGTCCAGGCACTGGACTCACCGTATGCGCCGCGCCCCTTCGTGCACATGCCGCGCTCGGCGTTGAGCCTGGAGGCCGAGATCGCCTGCGCCGCCGCCGCGCGCACTGGCACGCCGATCTTTTCGCGCAGTTACTTCGTGCCGCTGCCCGGCGGCCTGGGGCAGGAGATGGTGGACTTGTGCGTGCCGCTCGTTGCGGCCGCCCGGGCCGACGGCGCCGCCGAGCATCTGGTCGGCACCATCGCGCTGGGTCAGGTTCTCGACGCGGCGGTGGCGGCGCGGCCGCGCGGCCGCTACGAGATGTCCTTCGTCGAAGGCGACGGCACGCGGCTGGCGCGGGCCGGCGCTTCGCGCGGTGCCGGCATCTACACCGCCGAGCGGGTCGTGGACCTGCCGGGCCTGGTGCTCCAACTGCGGGTGGACAGCGCCGCGGGCCGGCCGAGCCTGATCCCCAACCTGGCGGTGGCGCTGGTGCTGGGCCTGTCGATCGCGCTGTTCGCGGTCGTGCTGCTGCTGGCGCGCGACGTGCGCCGCCGCGCCGTCGCAGAACGCGCGCTGGCCGAATCTCTGGCCTTTCGCAAGGCGATGGAGGATTCGCTGATCACGGGCTTGCGCGCGCGCGACCTGCGCGGCGCCATCACTTACGTCAACCCGGCGTTCTGCACGATGGTCGGCTTCCACGCCGACGAACTGCGTGCCGAACCGCCGCCCTACTGGCCGCCGGAGCTGGCCGCCGAATACCAGCGGCGCCAGGTCGATCGGCTGGCGGGCCAGGGCCAGAACGTCCGCCTGGCGCGTGAGGGCTTCGAGAGCACCTTCATGCGCAAGAACGGTGAGCGCTTCGCGGTGATGATCTACGAAGCGCCGCTGGTCGATGGCGTTGGCCGCCACACTGGCTGGATGAGTGCCGTGCTCGACGTCAGTGCGCAGCGCCGCATCGAAGACCTGTCGCGCCAGCAGCAGGAGCGGCTGCAAGCCACAGCGCGGCTGGCCACCGTCGGCGAGATGGCTTCGCTGCTGAGCCACGAGCTGAACCAGCCGCTGGCGGCGATCGCGAGCTACGCCAGCGGCTCGATCAACCTGATCGACGACAGAGCGGGCAGCAGCCCCGAAGGCGGCCTGCCCGAGACGCTGCGCGAGCCGCTCAAGCGCATCGCCGAGCAGGCCGAGCGCGCCGGCCGCGTGATCCAGAGCGTGCACGACTTCGTTCGTCGCCGCGAGCAGACGCACGAGACGCTGCCGGTGCAGGCGCTGATCGATTCGGTGTGGCCACTGGTGCGCTTGCAGGCCCGCAAGAGCGGCGCGCGGCTGGTGCTCGACCTGCCTGCGGCAGGGGTCGGCGGCGTGCCGCTGCAAGTGCGCGGCGACCGCACCATGCTTGAACAGGTGCTGCTGAACCTCAGCCGCAACGGCATCCAGGCGATGGAGTCGGACACACCGGTCGCCGACCGCATGCTGACGCTGCGCGTGCGGCCGGTGCAGGACAAGTGGGTCGCGTTCAGCGTCATCGACGCCGGCCCCGGCGTCGCGCCCGAGGCCGCCGGCAAGCTCTTCACGCCGTTCTTCACCACCCGCGCCGAAGGCATGGGGCTGGGCCTGAGCCTGTGCCGCACCGTCATCGAGCAGCACGGCGGCGCCCTCGACCACGCCGCCGGCCCGGGCGGGCGCGGCACCGAGTTCCGCTTCACCGTGCCAGCACCAAAACGGGCGACACTGGGCGCTCCACAGACCGCCGCCCCAGCTGCACGTGCCGACCTCCCTTAGCCCAGGCATTCCGATGGTCTACCTCGTCGACGACGAGGACGTGGTGCGCGACGCGCTGGCCTGGCTGTTGCGCTCACGCCGGTTGCTCAGTACCGGCTTTGCCAGCGCCGAAGCCTTCGAGGCGTGGCTCGCCGGCGAGCGTGGACCGGGCCGCGCGGCGTGGCCGACTTCGCCCGCCTGCCTGCTGCTGGACATGCGCATGCCGGGCACCAGCGGGCTGGTCTTGTTCGAGCGGCTGATCGAGGCCGCGCTGCTGCCCGCGATGCCGGTGATTTTTCTCACCGGGCATGGCGACGTGCCGACGGCGGTGGAGGCGGTCAAGCGCGGCGCCTTCGATTTCGTCGAGAAGCCGTTCTCCAACAACGCGCTCGTCGACCGCATCGAGCAGGCGCTGGCGGCCAGCGGCGCGGCGCTGGCCGAACGCGGCCGCCGCGGCGAGCACGCCCGCGCGTTGGCCGACCTCACCGACCGCGAACGCGAGGTGATGGCGCTGGTGATCGAAGGGCGGCCGAACAAGCTGATTGCCGATGCGCTGGACATCAGCGTGCGCACGGTCGAGGTCCACCGGGCGCGGGTCTTCGAGAAGATGAACGTGAAGTCGGCGGTGGAGTTGGCGAATCGGCGGCGTGAGCCGGGTGGTGACTAGACGTGGCGGGTGAATTCGAGCTGATTCGCCGCCACTTCACGCGGCCCGTTCATCGCGCGGCGCCGGAGAACGCAAGAGGCTCAGAGCGCGTTGCGCTCGGCGTGGGCGACGACTGCGCGCTGCTGCGGATCGGCCCCGGCATGCAGCTCGCCGTCAGCAGCGACATGCTGGTCGAGGGCCGGCACTTCCTGAGCACGGTCGCGCCAGAGCGGCTTGGCCACAAGGCGCTGGCGGTCAACCTCAGCGACCTGGCGGCGTGCGGCGCCGAGCCGCTGGCCTTCACCCTCGCGCTGGCGCTGCCGCGCGTGGATGACGAATGGCTCGCCGGCTTTTCCAGAGGGCTTTTCGCGCTGGCCGATGAACACCAGATCGAACTCGTCGGCGGCGATACGACGGCGGGGCCGTTGAACCTGTGCATCACCGTGTTCGGGCAGGTGCCGCCGGGGCAGGCGCTGCTGCGCAGCGGCGCACGCGGCGGCGACGAGTTGTGGGTCAGCGGCAGGCTCGGCGATGCCCGGCTGGCGCTGGAAGTCTTTCGCGGCGCAGCCGAGTTGCCGGGCGGTGGCTTCGAAGCGGTTCGGCGCGCGATGGAGACACCCACGCCGCGGGCCGCGCTCGGCATCGCGCTGCGCGGCGTGGCGACTGCCGCAATCGATCTCAGCGACGGGCTGATCGGAGACCTCGGCCATGTGCTCGAGGCGTCGGCCGTCGGCGCGGCGGTCGATGTCGACGCGCTGCCGCGCAGCGATTGGCTCGCCGCGATGCCGCGCTCGCTTCAACACGCCTGCCTGCTGGCTGGCGGCGACGACTACGAACTGCTGTTCACGGCGCCGCCCGCCCGCCACGAAGCGGTGCACGAAGCCGGGCGCACGTGTGGCGTGGCCGTCACCCGCATCGGGCATATCGAGGCTGGCTCGACGCTGCGCGTCATCGATGCCCGGGGTGCACCGATGCCGGGCACCTGGCGCAGCTTCGACCACTTCGCATGAGCGTAAGCATGACGGCCAAAACGAGTGGCATCAGCGCAGCCTTCATGCTGCGCCACCCGGCCCACGCCATCGCGCTCGGCTTCGGCAGCGGGCTGGCGCCGCGTGCGCCGGGCACGGTCGGCACGCTGTGGGCGTGGGTGTCGTTCCTGGTGCTCGATCGTTGGCTCGATCCGCTGGGCTGGGGCTTTCTGATCGCTGCCGCGCTGATCGTCGGCACCTGGGCCTGCACCGTGACCGCACGGCAGCTCGGCATCGCCGACCCCGGCGCCATCGTCTGGGACGAGGTGGTCGCGTTCTGGCTGGTGTTGTGGCTGGTGATGCCGGCGGGGTTCCTTGCACAGCTCGCAGCCTTCTTGCTGTTCCGCTACTTCGATGCCGCCAAGCCCGGCCCGGTGCGCTGGGCCGATGCGGCGTTCAAGGGCGAGAGCGGCGGAGCGATTGGCTGGCGCCAGGGCTTCGGCATCCTGTTCGACGACCTGGTGGCAGCGCTTTGCACGCTCGTTGTCCTGGCCCTGGTGGTGACGTTATGGAACTTCTGAGCTTCGAGCCGGCGGTGATCGCCTTGGCCGATCTGTTGCGCGCGCGCGGCTGGCGCATGGCCAGCGCCGAGAGCTGCACCGGCGGCCTGATCGCCGCGGCCTGCACCGCGCTGTCTGGCTCCAGCGACTGGTTCGAGCGCGGCTTCGTGACCTACAGCAACGCTGCGAAGGCGGAGTTGCTGGGCGTGGATTCGCAGCTCATTGCCGCACATGGTGCGGTCAGTGAAGAAGTGGCACGCGCGATGGCCGAAGGCGCGTTGCAGCGTGCGCCGGTGCAGTGTGCCGTTGCTGTCACCGGCATCGCTGGGCCGGGCGGCGCCGTGCCCGGCAAGCCGGTGGGCACCGTCTGGTTGGCGTGGGGCAGCGCGTCCGGCGTGTTGACCGAGCGCCTGCAACTGCCCGGCGACCGCGACGCCGTGCGCGGTGCAACCGTCGCCGCTGCGCTGCAACGCCTGATCGAGTGCGCGTTGCGGGCCGAGCGCCGGGCCGCCCCAAGCCGGCCCGTTGTCCCCTCGGGGGCTAAGCCCGGACGCGAACAGTCCTGTGGACTGCTCGCGCCTGGCGAAGAGCTTGGCCGCGAGGCCGAGCGCGGCCTGCAAGGCCGGCCGACGTACCCGTCGGACGAGGGGCCAACATGAACGTGCTGCTGTGCGGCGACAACCACGCTGCCGAGACGGCGGTGTGGCGCCGAACGCTGGCCGCCGCGCTGCCCGAGGCGATATGGTTCGACGTGGCGGCGGCACGCGCCGAGCCGGCGGCCATCGATGCCGCCATCGTCGCCAACCCGGCACCCGGCCAACTGCAAGGCCTGCCGCGACTGAAGCTGATCCAAAGCCTGTGGGCGGGCGTCGATCGTCTTGTGGCCGATGCCACGCTGCCGCGCGACGTGCCGCTGGCGCGCATGGTCGATCCTTCGATGAACGCGGCGATGGCCGAGACGGCGCTGTGGGCTGTGCTCTCGCTGCACCGGGGCTTCTTCGCCTATGCCGAACGGCAGCGGCGCAGCGAGTGGCACGTGCACGCACAACGCCGCGCCGGCGAGGTGCCGGTGCGGGTGTTGGGCAGCGGCCAGATGGGCCAGGCGGCCGCGGCGCGCATCGCGGCGCTGGGCTATCCGGTGACGACCTGGCGGCGCGACGGCGTGCCGATGGCGAGCTTCGTGCAGGCCGCCGCGATCGTGATCAACCTGCTGCCGCTGACGCCGCAAACAGCGGGCATCCTGGGTGCGGCGATGTTTGCGGTGCTGCCGCGTGGCGCTTCGCTCGTCAACCTCGGCCGTGGCGCGCATCTGGTCGAAGCGGACCTGCTCGCGGCGCTGGACAGCGGGCAGTTGCGCCACGCCGTGCTCGACGTATTCACGACCGAGCCACTGCCCTCGGGCCACCCGTTCTGGGCCCATCCGAAGGTCACCGTGCTGCCCCACGCTGCGGCGCAGACCGATCCGCGCAGTGCGTCGGCCGTGGCCGCCGCCAATGTGCGCGCAGCGATCTCGGGCGCGCCGATCGCGCACCGCGTCGATCGCGAACGCGGGTACTGAAGGGACCCACCCCCTCAACGCGGCGCCGCCAGCGGCCCGGAAGAGCCGGCTCCGCGGCGTCTGCTCGGGGCGGTCGGGTTCACCAAGAGCATCACCACCAGTGCACGCATCGCCAGCCAGGCATCTGCGGGCCACCCCGGCTGCCGCAAGCCCTTGCAGATACCGTCGCAGATGCTGGCCGCCGCCACCCACTGTGCGGCGCGCGCGGCGGTCAGCGACGGCAACACCCGCTCGAACAGCTTCTCCTTCGCGCCCCAGACACGCGCTTCCTTCAGGGCCAGCGGCATCGGCTGCCCGTTGTCCAGCGCCGCACGGCCGCGCGCCAGCGCGCGGATGTCGTCGGCCAGGTTCCAGTGCACCATCACGACGGCTTCGCCCTCTTGGCGCAGTCCGTCCAGCACCCGCAGCGCGCGCGGCGCCTGACCACTCCACACTGCTTCGGCCAGCTTGGCGACATCGAAGCGCGCCACGTTCAGCACAGCGCTCTGCACCTGTTCAAACGCCAGTTCGCCGGCCGGGTGCAACAGCGCGAGCTTCTGCACCTCCTGGTGCGCGGCGAGCAGGTTGCCTTCGACGCGGTCGGCGAAGAACGCCAGCGTGCGCTGGCCTTCTTCGCCGCTGCGTACGTGCTGGCCTTGCCGCGACAGGCGCAGCGCCAGCCACGCCGGCAGCGCCTTGCGGTCGATCGGGTCGAGGCGGATGCTCGCGCCCGCGACATCGAGCGCGCCGAACCAGCCCGTCTTGAGCTGTTGCCAATCCAGCCGCGGCAGCACCACCAGCGTCAGCACCTCGTCGCCGGCTGTCTGCACCAGGCCTTCGCAATGGCGCTGCAGTGCGTCGGAGCCGTCCTTGCCCGGCTTGCCCGACGGGATGCGGATCTCGACGATCTGCTTGTCGCCGAACAGGCTCATCGACTGTGCGGCGCCGAGCACGCCGCTCCAGTCGAAGTGCGCCCCCGCCACCGTGAACACCTTGCGCTCGCTGAAGCCCGCTGCGCGAGCCGCGGCACGGATCGCGTCGGCCGCTTCCTGCGCCAGCAGCGGCTCGTCGCCGTGCAAGGTGTAGACGGGTTTCAGGCCACGCGCCAGGTGCGCGTCGAGCTGGTCGTAGCGCAGTTGCATCTCAGTTCCGCGCGGCCGTTCCGAAGGAACTGAGCGCCCCCTCGGGGGGCAGCGAACGAAGTGAGCGTGGGGGCGCCATTCAGTTCCGCGCGGCCGTTCCGAAGGAACTGAGCGCCCCCTCGGGGGGCAGCGAACGAAGTAAGCGTGGGGGCGCCATTTGATCGTCTACAGCACCAGGCTGGCCAGCCGGCGCAGCACTTGCGCGGCGATGTCGGCGTGCATGTCGCGGAACAGCTCGGCCTCTTCGCGTTCCTTGGCCAGCGCAGCGGTCTCGCTGTAGTTCATGTCGCGCGAGACCGTCAATTCGGTTCGCGGGATCAGTTCGCGGCCCACCGGCGTGTGGGCGCGAAAGACCAGCTTCAACCGCAACTGCTGTTCACGGACCTGCGCCGCGGCGGTGCTGGCGACGACACTCTTTTCGCGCTGGTCGTCGATGGCGTGCAGCACCACCTCGGCCCTGGTCACGGCATCTACGGCTTGCACGCCGCTGCCCATCTGCCGCTTCAGCTCTTCGACCATCGGGCTGCGCGGCGCGAAGCCGGTGAAAGCGATGCGTGTGAAGGCCAGCTTCGGCGGCTGGCGCAACACGAAGCCGCAGCCGCTGCTAGCCAGCGCCGCGCCCGCAACCAACAGCAACCGGCGCCGTGGCGGCAGCACCCGCCGATCAGACAACGACATTCACCAGCCGCCCCGGCACCACGATCACCTTCTTCGCCGGCTTGCCTTCGCCGAAACGGGCGAACTCGGGGCTGGCCAGCGCGGCGGCTTCAATCGCCGCACGCGTGGCGTCGGCCGCCACGCGGATAGCGCCGCGATGCTTGCCACTCACTTGAAGCACCAGCTCGATCTCCGACTGCACCATCGCTGCGTCGTCCACCGCCGGCCACCCCGCGTCGGCGATCTCGCCCATCGCGGTGGCATAGCCGAGCTCGCGCCACAGCGCCCAGGTGATGTGCGGCGCGGCCGGGTACAGCGTGCGCAGCAGGACGCCATAGCCCTCGCGCAGCGTCTCCGCGGCTTCACCTTTGGCGTCTTCGAGCGCGTTGAGCATCTTCATCGCGCCGCTGATCACGGTGTTGTATTGCAGCCGGTCGAAGTCCGCGGTCACCTGGCGCAGCAGGCTATGGATCTCGCGCCGCAGCGGTGTCGCGCCGCTGGCTTGCGTGCCCGCCGCCAGCAGCACGCCGTGGTGCTTCACGCCAAACGCCCACAGCCGGCGCAGGAAGCGGAAGGCCCCTTCGGCGCCGCTGTCGCTCCACGCTGCGCTCTGGTCGGGCGGGCCGGCGAACATCACGAACACGCGCGCGGTGTCGGCACCGAACTTGGCAATGATGTCGCGCGGCTCGACGACGTTGTTCTTGCTCTTGGACATCTTCTCGATGCCGCCGAGCATCACCGGCTGGCCATCCGACTTGGCGGTGGCGCCGACCGGCTGGCCCTTGTCGTCGTGGCGTACCTCCACCTCGGCCGGGTAGAACCATTTGCGTTTGCCGCTGCCGTCCTCGCGGTAGAACGACTCGTTCAGCAGCATGCCCTGCGTGAACAGGTTGGTGAAGGGCTCGTCGAAGCTGACGAGGCCGCTCATCCGGCCGTCAGGGCCGGCGACCTGAATGTCGCGCATCGCCTTCGTCCAGAACCGCGCATACAGCAGGTGCAGCACCGCGTGCTCGATGCCGCCGATGTACTGGTCCATCGGCATCCAGTAGCGGGCGCGCTCGTCGAGCATCGCATCGTCGCTGCCCGGGCAGCTGTAGCGCATGTAGTACCAGGCCGAATCGACGAACGTGTCCATCGTGTCGGTCTCGCGCCGAGCGGGTTTGCCGCAGCTCGGGCAAGCGACATTCAGGAACGCCGCGCACTTGTTCAGCGGGTTGCCGCTGCCATCCGGCACCAGGTCTTCGGGCAGCAGGACCGGCAGGTCGTCGTAGGGCACCGGCACCGAACCGCAGCCGGGCCACTCATGGCCCGGCGAATGGCCTCCGTCGCAGTGAATGATCGGAATGGGCGTGCCCCAATAGCGCTGGCGGCTGATGCCCCAGTCGCGCAGCCGCCAGGTCGTGTTCTTCTCGCCAAAACCCCTGGTGTGCAACGCGGCGGCAATCGCATCCACGGCCATCGTGTGGTTCAGCCCGCTCCAGTTGCCCGAGTTGATGGTGATGCCGCGCTGCTTGTCGCCGTACCAGTCGTGCCAGTGCGCGTAGTCGAAGTGTTCGCCGTCGATGCCGATGACCTGCAGGATCTCGATCCCGTACTTCAGCGCAAAGGCAAAGTCGCGCTCGTCGTGGCCGGGCACGCCCATCACGGCGCCGTCGCCGTAGCCCATCAACACGTAGTTGCCGACCCACACCGGCACCGGCTGCTCGGTCAGCGGGTGGGTCACGGTCAGGCCCAGCGGCAGGCCGACCTTCTCCTTCAGTGCCATCTCGGCTTCGGTGGTGCCGCCTTGTTTGCAGTCCTCGACGAAGGCAGCCACTTTCGGGTCGCGCGACGCGGCCAGCAAGGCCAGCGGGTGCTCGGGTGCAACCGCGCAGAAGGTCACGCCCATGATCGTGTCGACGCGGGTGGTGAAGACGTGCAGCTTGCCGTCCTGCACCAGCGCGCCGCTGTCGTCACGAATCCCGTGCGGGAAGGCGAAGCGCACGCCACTGCTCTTGCCGATCCAGTGCTCCTGCATCAGCCGCACGCGCTCGGGCCAACCGGCCAGGTAGTGCTTAGCGGTGGGGTCGTTGACGCCGGCCAGCAGTTCGTCGGCGTACTGCGTGATGGCCAGGTAGTAACCGGGGATCTCGCGCTTCTCGACAATCGCGTCGCTGCGCCAGCCGCGGCCATCGACCACCTGTTCGTTGGCCAGTACCGTCTGGTCGACCGGATCCCAGTTGACGACCTGCGTCTTCTTGTAGGCGATGCCCTTGTCGAGCATCTTCAGGAAGAACCACTGGTTCCACTTGTAGTAGCCCGGGTCGCAGGTGGCGAGTTCGCGGCTCCAGTCGAAGGCCAGGCCCAGCGGCTGCATCTGGCTCTTCATGTCGGCGATGTTGGCGCGGGTCCACTGGGCGGGTGGCACGTTGTTGTCCATCGCCGCGTTCTCCGCCGGCAGGCCGAAGGCATCCCAGCCCATCGGCATCAGCACGTTCATGCCCTTCATGCGCAGGTGCCGGCCCATCATGTCGCCGATGGTGTAGTTGCGAACATGGCCCATGTGCAGCTTGCCGCTGGGGTAGGGCAGCATGCTGCAGGCATAGAACTTGGGCTTGTTCGCGTCCTCCAGAACCCGGTGAGCGCCGCTGGACTCCCAAAACGCCTGCGCGGCAGCTTCGACCTCGGCGGGGGTGTACTTGTCGTTCATGCGTGAATTCTAGGGACCGGGCCCCGCCCAGAACGCAGCAGGCGGGCGCGGCTCAGCGGCGCGCGGGCGCCTCGATGACGAAGCCGATGCGCGTCAGCCCGGCGGCCTGCAGCTGGCCGATGAGTTCGGCCACGCGGCCATAGGGCACGCTCCGGTCGGCGCGCAGCTGCACCTCGGTCGCGGGGTTTCGCCGCGCGGCGGCGCGGGCGGCGGTGGCCAGGTCGGCGTCGGTCGCTTTCAGCTCACCCAGGAAGAGCTGGCCCTCGGCGTTCAGCGCCACGGCGATGAAGGCCGGCGCGTCGGTCGCGGTGCCGGCATCGGCCGTCGGCAGTTCAAGCTTCAGGCTCGACGTCATCAGCGGCGCGGCGATGATGAAGATCACCAGCAGCACCAACATCACGTCGATCAACGGCGTCATGTTGATCTCGCTCATCGGCTGCGAGCCGGGATTTCGTTCGAGCCGACCAAAGCTCATGTCGGCTTCCTGCCTTCGAGCGCCCGCTCCGGATCCGGGTTTCCCGGGCCGGAGCGAGCCCCCTCGGGGGGCAGCGAACGAAGTGAGCGTGGGGGCTCCATCATCTGGCGCAGGTCGTGTGCGAATCCTTCGAGCTCGGCCTCGCAGGCCGCGACCTTCTTGCCGAACACGTTGTAGGCCAGCACCGCGGGCACGGCCACCGCGATGCCGGCTGCCGTCATCACCAGCGCCTCGCCGATCGGGCCCGAGACCTTGTCGATCGACAGCGCGCCGCTGGCCGCGATGCCGATCAGCGCGTGGTAGATGCCCCAGACGGTGCCGAACAGGCCGACGAAGGGGGCCGTGCTCCCGATCGAAGCCAGGATCACCTGCCCGAGTTGCAAATGCGCCAGGCCGCGGTGCAGCGCGTCGCGCAGCCGGCGCGTGAGCTGGTCGTGCAGCGCGCCGTGGGTTTCCAGCGTGCCCGCAGCGGGGCGCTGGCGGGCTGCGTCGAGCAGCGGCAGCAGCACCTGTTCGCGGTCCAGCGTGGCCAGCCGCGCGCGGCCTTCGTCGAGCGTGGCGGCGTCCCAGAAGGCCGGTACCGCACGGGCGATGTCGCCGGCTGCGCGCTGCAGCACGTAGCCTTTCCACAGGATCAGCACCCAGGCCGCCACCGACATCGCCAGCAGCAACAGCGCAACGGCACGGCCGACGCCGTCGCTGCCTTCCCAGAACGTCAGCAGGCCCTGCATGGGCGGGTGCGCTACAGCCCGAGCACGTCGCCCATGCCGTACAGGCCGGGGGCGCGGTTGCTGAGAAAGCGCGCGGCGCGCAGGCTGCCTTCGGCGTAGTTGGCGCGGCTGCCGCTTTCGTGTGTGATCTCGATGCGTTCGCCGGTGCCGGCGAACAGCACGGTGTGGCGGCCGACGATGTCGCCGCCGCGCACGGTGGCGAAGCCGATCGCGTCAGCGGGGCGTTCGCCGGTGTGGCCGTGGCGGGTGAAGACGCCGTGCTTCGACAAGTCCAGCCCGCGGCCGGCCGCGGCCGCTTCGCCGAGCGCCAACGCGGTGCCGCTGGGCGCGTCGACCTTGTGGCGGTGGTGCGCTTCGATGACTTCGATGTCGTAGCCGGCGCCGAGCGCCGCGGCGGCTTGCTCGACCAAGCCCAGCATCACGTTCACGCCGACGCTCATGTTCGGCGCGAAGACGATCGCCGTGTGCTGCGCGTGCCCCGCCAGTTCGGCGCGCTGCGCCGGGTTGAAGCCGGTGGTGCCGATGACGGCGCGCACGCCAAGTTCGCGGCATACCGCCAGGTGGGCCAGCGTGCCTTCGGGGCGGGTGAAGTCGATCAGCACGTCGGCGCCAGCCAGGCCGCGCTTGAGGTCGGTGGTCACCCGTACACCCGTGTTGTGGCCGAGCGCCGCACCCGCGTCCTGGCCGAGCGCTGCGCTGCCGGGCATATCGAGCGCGCCGCTGAGGGTGGCGTCGTCGCTGGCCAGAATGGCCTCCAGCAGCATGCGGCCCATGCGGCCGGAGACCCCGGCGATACAGACTTTCAGGCCTGCCTTCCCAGCAACCGCGGCCTCGGCGATCTTCAAGTGCGTTCCAGCGGCGGGTACTCGCGAACCGCACCGATCGGCTCCGGCGCCGGGACAGCCTTCTGCACCGGCGGCGGCAGCGCCTTGCGCTCGTCGTCGGTCAGTTCGAGCTTGGGCGCGCGGATGTCCTTGAAGCGGCTGATCGACGCTACGAACTCGCGTTCCGACGGCAACTCGCCAGCGTCGATCGACTTGACCACGTCGTTCTCAAAATGCACCACCACGCTGCGGCGTTGGGCCGCCGTGCCGGGCCGGCGCAGCGTGAACAGGTAGTCCCAGCGGTTGGCGTGGAAGGGGTCGGTGAGCAGCGGCGTGCCGAGGATGTCGCGCACCTGCAATCGGGACAGGCCGGGTTTGATCTGCGCGGCCTGCTCCTTGGTGATGGCGTTCCCCTGCACGATGTCGATGCGGTAGGGCGTGATCACGCCGAACAGGCTGTCGGTGCGCTGCAGCGATTCGCAGCCGGTCAGCGAGAGCACCGCCAGCAGGCCGGCCAGAACGAGGGGATGACGGAACATGGGAGATCGAGCCTTGTGAAGAGCCTGGCTGACTATGATTGCTCGAGTTTAACGAGGGCACTGTGCCCTTCCGGGGGGCGGCCATGACAACCCATGCCGATGAGTTGAAGAGCAGCGGCCTGAAGGCGACGCTGCCGCGCATCAAGATCCTCGAGGTCTTCCAGCATGCCCAGCGCCGCCACATGACGGCCGAGGACGTGTTCAAGGCCCTGCTGACCGACGGCGCCGACGTCGGGTTGGCGACGGTCTACCGCGTGCTGATGCAGTTCGAGCAGGCGGGTTTGCTCACGCGCAGCAACTTCGAGAGCGGCAAGTCGGTCTTCGAGCTGAACGAAGGCCAGCACCACGACCACCTGGTCTGCCTGTCTTGCGGGCGCGTCGAGGAGTTCTACGACGCCGAGATCGAGCAGCGCCAGCGCGTGGTCGCGGAGATGCGGGGCTTCGAGATCCACGAGCACTCGCTGTCGCTGTACGCGCGCTGCACGAAGCCGAATTGCGAACATCGGAGCAAATGAGCGCAGACAGGCCTTTGCACTTCGGGGTCGTCGGCACGGGGCTGATCGCCAGCGTCACCACGCGCGCGATCGCGGCAGCCGATGGCGCCGAGGTGGTGGCCGTCTCGGCGCGCCAGCAGGCCACCGCCGATGCTTTCGCAGCGAACCACGGCGTGGCGGTGGCACTGGATGACTGGACGGCGCTGATCGCACGCGACGACATCGACGCGGTCTACGTCGCCACGCCGACCGCGCCGCGCGAGGCGATCTGCCTGGCGGCGGCGCGCGCTGGCAAACACGTGCTGGGCGACAAACCCTTCCTCAGCGCAGCGTCGGTGTCGACGATCGCCGCGGCCTGCCGCGCGGCGGGCGTGGTGTTCATGGACGCCACCCACTTCACGCACCACCCCCGCAGCGCGCTGCTGCGGCGCGAACTCGGCGAGCGCGTCGGCCCTGTGCAAGGCCTGCGCGCGAGCTTCTTCTTCCCCAACACCGACCGCGGCAGTATCCGCTTCGACCGGGCGTTGGAGCCGACCGGCGCGATCGGCGACATGGCCTGGTATTGCCTGCGCGCGTTGGTCGAGTACGCCGCCGATGCACCGCTGCTCAGTGCCAACGGTTTCCTGCACGTCGACGGTGGCGTCGCGGTTCGCGGCGCCGGTGTGCTGGCGCTTGAAGGCGGCACCACCTTGACCTGGGACGCCGGCTACAGCAGCGGCGCCTGCGCGCAGGACCTGCACCTGCTGGGCGAGCGCGGCGAGGTATGGCTCGACGACTTCGTGCTCGATTGGCCGCAGAGTTTTCCGGCGGCCTCGCCCGGCCGCGTGGCGGGCTTTCACCAGCGCAGCGGCGTGGCGGGGCCCGATGGATTCGGGTGGACCGAGGTTGCCAACGACAAGCCGCAAGTCGTGCGCATGATCGAGCACTTCGCGTCGATGGCGCGCGAGCCGGGTGGTGCCGAAGCGGCAGCGGCGATGCGCCGCTCCGAGCGCACGCAATCGCTGCTCGACGCGGCGTGGGGCAGCCTCGTCACCGTGTCGGCGCGTTGAAGCACGAGCCTGAGCACGAGCCCGAGCGCGACGAAATCCGCGCGCTGGTCGCGCACCACGGCTTGTTGCCCCTGCCGAGCGAGGGCACCTTCTACCGCGGCACCTGGCGATCACCCGAGCCCGGCGCGGGCAGCGCGATGATCGGCCTGTACTGCAACGACCCGCCGAGCCATTCGCTGTTCCACCGCCTGCCGGTCGATGAGGTCTGGCACTTTTACGGCGGCGACCCGTTGCGGTTGATCCTGCTGCACCCCGACGGCCGGAGTGAGGACGTGATCCTCGGCCCCGACTTCGCTGCCGCCCAGCACGTTCAGCTCGTCGTGCCGGCCCGCACCTGGCAGGCCGGCCATGTCGTGCAGGGTGGCCGTTATGCCTTGTTTGGCTGCACGATGGCGCCGGGTTTCACCAGCGCGATGTTCGAAGGCGGCACGCGGGAGATGCTGCTCGCCAGCCACCCGGCCCGCGCTGCTGACATCGAACGTTATGCCTGCGATAGCGCGCAGATCACGATGCCGAGGCTGCCCGAGGAACGCTGAGAGCCCCCAAGCAGACGCCACGGATCCGGCTTCGCCGGTCCGCCGGCGGCGCCCCCTTGAGGGGGCAGCGCCGGAGGCGCTCCGGGGGGGGGTCCGTCTACCCGCCGTTCTCCATCGCTTTTTGCTGCCGCAGCACGAACTCGGCGAAGGTGTCGATGCCACGCAGCTGCAGTACGGTGTTGCGCACCGCGGCTTCCACCAACACCGCCAGGTTGCGGCCGGCATCGACCTGGATCACCACCTTGCGCACCGGCAGGCCGAGGATGTCCTCGTACAGCGGCTCGGTCGGCAGGCGCTCGTACTCGCGCTCCATCGTGTCGGTGCGGACCAGGTGCACGATCAGCTTCAGGCGCATCTTCCGCCGCACCGCCGTTTCACCGAATATCGCCTTGATGTCGAGCAGGCCGATGCCGCGCACCTCGAGCAGGTTTTGCAGCAGTTCGGGGCAGCGGCCTTCGAGCGCGGTCTGGCTGATGCGGTAGACGTCCACCGAGTCGTCGGCCACCAGCCCATGGCCGCGCGAGATCAGCTCCAGCCCGAGTTCGCTCTTGCCCAGGCCGGACTCGCCCGTCAGCAGCACGCCGAGGCCGAGGATGTCCATGAACACGCCGTGGCGCGAGATGCGCTCGGCGAAGTGCTGCGCCAGGTAGCCGCGCACCACGTCGATGGTGTGGCCGGCGGATTCGGTGGTGACGAACAGCGGGATCTCGGCGCGGTCGCACATCGCCACCAGGCGGTCGGGTGGCACCTGCGCGTCGGCCACGATCAGCACCGGCGGCTCGAGCGTGACGATGCGGGAGATGCGCCGTTCCTGGTCGTCGGGCGAGGCCTCGATCAGGTACGCCACCTCGCGCTTGCCGACGATCTGCACCCGGTAGGGGTGGATGTAGTTCAGGTAGCCGACCAGGTCGGCGGCCGAGCGGGCGTCGCGCACGGCGGCATCGTCGAAGCGGCGCTCGGGGTGGGCGTGGCCGGCGATCCACTCCCAGTGCAGGACCGCACTGTGCGCTTCGAACAGCGCCTCCGCGCTGATCGAGGTGGGTTTCATCGAAGACGGCTGAAGTTGGTCAGGCGACCGACTTCAAGGGTTCCCAATCCGAGATCAGCTTGTGTACGCCCGCTGCATCCACCTCGGCCTTGAGCCGCTCGCGCAGTTCGCGGTCGGACAGCATCTCGGCAATCTCGGACAGGATTTCCAGGTGCCTTTGCGTCGCCGCTTCGGGTACCAACAGGAAGATCAGCAAGGTCACCGCCACGTCGTCGGGCGCATCGAAGGGAATCGGCTGCTGCACGCGCACCACAGCGGCCAACGGATTCTTTAAGCCCTTGATGCGGCCATGGGGAATGGCCACTGCATGGCCCAAGCCGGTGGAGCCGAGCCTTTCGCGGGCGAAGAGGTTGTCCGTGACGGTGCTACGCGCGATGGCGTGCTGATTCTCGAACAACAAACCGGCCTGCTCGAAGACGCGCTTCTTGCTGGTCGCATCCACATTCACCAGCACGTTGGTGCTTGGCAGGATGGCGGCGAGACGGTTCATCTGACCTGACCCACTTTCCTTGGCAGCTGGCCTGGCGCCCCGGTAGGGGCCCGTCATGGGGCAAGCTCACTTGTTACAGAGCGACGCATCATAGACCTCGACCCCCCGGCGCTGCCAACGGCAGCGCCCCTGAATCCGGTGATTTGAGACGGCTTTGCGGCATTGCAGCAACAGCCCCGTGAAAGCGGGGCTGCGTTGCGTCTTGCGCCATGAAACAGCGGCCTGTGGGGCCGCAGAAACGGCCCCGAAGGGCCGTCGATTTGTAGGGGAGGGGGAGGCTTTCAGGCAGCACCGGCCGCCAGCCGCTTGGGCGAATCGTGGTGGTGGTCTTGCAGGCGGTCCTTGTGACGCATCACCTGGCGGTCCAGCTTGTCCATCAGCTGGTCGATCGCGGCATAGAGGTCTTCGTGCTCCTGCTCGACGAAGATGTCGCGGCCCTTGACGTGCAGCGTGACCTCGGCGCGTTGCCTTCGATCCTTTTCCTTCTTCTTCTCGACCGTCAGCAACACGTTGATATCCACGACCTGATCGAAATGCCGGGTCACCCGGTCTAACTTGGTAAGCACGTACTCACGCAGTGCAGGGGTGACATCGAGATGGTGTCCGCTGATCGTCAAGTTCATCTGCAACCTCCTTGGGCCAAAAAGGCTCGGGGTGGGAACGGCCTGCCGGGACGCAGCGCGGCAGCGGGAAAGAACGAAGATGAGGGGGGGAACGTAGAGGATGGGAAGGGGAGAAAGAGACGGGAAGAAGGCAGCGGCGCCCGGGAGGCGCCGTGCGATCCAGTGTGCTCCCGTTGCACGGCAGTGACAAGCAGGCGTCCCGGCCGCCGTCAGGGCCGCTTCGTGAGCTTGTGCAGCCTGGATCCGGCGTACGCTGCGGTGGCCCTGAAATTGCGTCAGCGGGCAAGCCCCCGAAGCCCATGAATCCACCCCTGGCGATCCGCAACACCATGCTGCCCGACGGCCGCGCCGGCATCGACGTGCTGGTGCAGCAGGGCCGTATCGCCGCGGTCGGCCCGGCCCTTGCGGCGCCGCCCGGCACGGTGGAAGAAGACGGCGGCGGCTGGCTGCTGAGCCCGCCTTTCGTCGATGCGCACTTCCACATGGACGCCACGCTCAGCCACGGCCTGCCGCGCGTGAATGCCAGCGGCACGTTGCTGGAAGGCATCGCCCTGTGGGGCGAGCTGAAGCCGTTGCTGACCGAAGAGGCGGTGGCCGAACGGGCGCTGGTGTACTGCGATTGGGCGGTGGCTCGCGGGCTGCTGGCCATCCGCTCCCATGTCGATGTCTGCGACGAGCGGCTGCTCGCGGTGCGTGCGCTGCTGGAGGTCAAGCGCCGCGTCGCGCCGTACCTGCAACTGCAGCTGGTCGCGTTCCCGCAGGACGGGCTGCTGCGTGCGCCCGGCGCGCTGGCGAACCTGCAGCGCGCGCTCGACCTGGGCGTCGACGTGGTCGGCGGCATCCCGCACTTCGAGCGCACCTCGGCCGAAGGCGCCGAGAGCGTGCGCATCCTGTGCGAGCTGGCGGCCGAACGTGGGCTGCCGGTCGACATGCACTGCGACGAGACCGACGACCCGCTGTCGCGCCATGTCGAGACGCTCGCTTTCCACACCCAGCGCCTGAAGATGCATGGCCGCGTCACGGGTTCGCACCTGACCTCGATGCACTCGATGGACAACGCCTACGCGCACAAGCTGATCGCGCTGATGGCCGACGCGCAATTGCAGGCCATCGCCAACCCGTTGATCAACATCACGCTGCAAGGCCGCTACGACAGCTACCCCCGGCGCCGCGGCATGACGCGCGTGCCCGAGTTGCTGGCCGCGGGCGTGAACGTGGCCTTCGGGCACGACTGCGTACTCGACCCTTGGTACTCGTTCGGCTCGGCCGACATGCTAGAAGTCGCAGCGATGGGGCTGCACGTGGCGCAGATGACATCGCTGGCGGGGCAGCGGCAGTGCTTCGAAGCGGTGACGGCCAACGCCGCGCGCATCCTCGGCCTCGAAGGCTACGGGCTGGAATCCGGCTGTCGTGCCGACTTCGTGCTGCTGCAAGCGCGCTCGCCCGAAGAGGCGATCCGGCTGCGCGCGCAGCGGTTGTTGGTGGTCAGCGGCGGGCGGGTCGTGTCGCGCATGCCGCTGGCCAGCGCCGCGATATCGCTGCCCGGCCGTCAAGCCCTCGTCGATTTCACGCGACAACCGCCCGCTACGCCGACCGGCCCCGTACAACCCGCTGGCTAGAATGAATTTCAACCCTTTGCCCCGCCGCAACCCCACTCCATGAAATTGATCGGTTCGCTCACCAGCCCCTACGTGCGCAAGGTGCGGGTCGTCATGGCCGAGAAGAAGCTCGAGTGCGAGCTGGTGCTGGAGGACGTCTGGGGCACTGAAGAGATGCTCAAGAACAACCCGCTCGGCAAGGTGCCGTGCCTGGTGCTGGACGGCGGCGAAGCGGTCTTCGACTCGCGCGTCATCGTCGAGTACCTGGACACCCTGTCGCCGGTCGGCAAGCTGATCCCGCCCACGGGCCGCGAGCGCGTCGAGGTGCGCACCTGGGAAGCGCTGGCCGACGGGCTGCTTGACGCCAGCATCCTGGCCCGGCTGGAAGCCACCTGGCCCGGCCGGACAGCCGCCGAACGTTCGCAAAAGTGGATCGACCGCCAGATGAGCCGGGTACAGGCGGCGCTGGAATCGATGAGCCGTGGCCTCGGTGAGAAGCCCTTTTGCGCCGGCAACCACCTCACGCTGGCCGATATCGCGGTCGGCTGTGCGCTCGGCTACATGGACTTCCGCTTCCCCGCAGTCGATTGGCGCACACCGTACCCGAACCTGCTGCGCCTGCACGACAAGCTGGCGCTGCGGCAGAGCTTCATCGACAGCGCGCCGCCGAAGGCCTGACGCAGGGCGCTGCGCCTTTCAGCCCGGCGCCACGCGCGCCAGCACGTAGGCCACCATCGAACGCGCCAGCTCCTGTTCGCCGACGAAAACCTTGCCGGCCTGCTCGGATTCGAGCAATGCGGCCTCTTCGCTGTTGTGGCTGCGCAGCACCACCTCGATGGCCGGGTTGAGGGTGCGCGCCGTCTCCACCATCCGCCGCACGGCCACGGTCTGGGGCGTGGCGATGACGAGCAAACGCGCTTCGGCCAGGTGCGCCTGAACCAGCGTCAGCGGCTCGGCGGCGTCGCCGAACACCGCCGCGCGGCCCTCGGCACGCAGCCGCTCGACGAGTTCGCGGTTTTCATCGACCACGACGAACGGCACGCTCTGCGCCAGCAGCTCGAGCGAGATCTGCCGCCCGACCCGCCCGTAGCCGACCAGCACGACCTGGTTGGCGAGGTACTTGCGGTCGGTGGACATCGGCAGCTCGGCCAGCGGGTCTTGGCGGCGCTCGAGGTCGCGAGCGAACTGCGAGCGTTCGCGCAGCCAGCGCTGCAGCGGCTCGATGCTTGCAAACACCAGCGGGTTCAGCGCAATCGAGATCAGCGCACCAGCCAGGATCAGGCTGGTGCCTTCGGGCGGGAGCAGGCCCAGCGCAACGCCCAAGCCGGCCAGGATGAACGAGAACTCGCCGATCTGCGCCAGACTGGCCGACACCACCAGCGCGGTGTTCAGCGGGTAGCGAAGCAGCAGCACCAGCAGCGCGGCGGCGAGGGACTTGCCGAGCACGATGATCGCCACCACCGCCAGCACGCGCAGGGGGTGTTCGACCAGCACGCGCGGGTCGAACAGCATCCCCACCGAGACGAAGAACAGCACCGCGAACGCGTCGCGCAGCGGCAGCGTCTCCTCGGCCGCGCGCTGGCTGAACTGCGATTCGCGAAGCACCATGCCGGCGAAGAAGGCACCGAGCGCGAACGACACGCCGAACAGCAGCGCCGAGCCGTAGGCCAGCGTCACCGCCGCGGCCACCACGCACAACGTGAACAGCTCGCGCGAGCCGGTGCGCGTCACCTGCCACAGCACCCACGGGAAGACGCGTCGCCCCACCACCAGCATCAACGCGACGAAGCCCGCCACTTGCAGCAAGGTGGTGGCCAGCGTCTGCCACAGCGGCTCGGTCGATGCCGCCCCACCCGGGCTGCTCAGCAGCGCGGCCATCGGCGGCAGCAGCACCAGCACCAGCACCATCGCCAGGTCCTCGACGATCAACCAGCCGACAGCGATGCGACCGTTGCCGGTGTCGATGCCGCCGCGGCCTTCCAGCGCCTTCAGCAGCACCACCGTGCTGGCCACCGACAGTGCCAGGCCGAACACGACCGCAGCAGCGACCGTCCAGCCCCAGGCCAGCGCCAGGCCGGCGCCGAGTGCGGTGGCCACCGCCATCTGCACCACCGCTCCCGGCACCGCGATGCGCCGGACCGAGAGCAGGTCCTTGATCGAGAAGTGCAGACCGACGCCGAACATCAGCAGCATCACGCCGATCTCGGCCAGCTCGCTGGCGATCTTGACGTCGGCGACGAAGCCCGGCGTGTAGGGACCGATGGCCACGCCGGCCAACAGGTAGCCGACCAGCGGCGGCAGCTTCAGCCGCGCAGCCGCGAAGCCGAACACCAGCGCCAGGCCGAAGCCCGCGGCCAACGTGGCGATCAAGGGGGCGGCGTGCATCATGCGCCCGAGTCTAGAAGCTCGGGTGCGTGCCGCTTCGGCGCCTTCAGGGAACCAACGCCAGGAACAGGAAAGCCGCAAACACCACCAGGTGAACCGCGCCTTGCATCAGGTAAGTTCGCCCGCTGCTCAGCGTGATGGCGCTGACGATGAAGGTCATCGCCAGCATGGCCATCTCCTTGGGTTGCAACCCCAGCTCCAGCGGCAGATCCAGCCACACCGCGGCCGCCACCACCGCCGGCACCGTCAAGCCGATGCTGGCCAGGGCCGAGCCGAGCGCCAGGTTCATGCTGGTCTGCAAGCGGTTGGCACGCGCTGCGCGCACGGCGGCCAGGGTTTCGGGCAGCAGCACCAGCATGGCGATGAAGATGCCGACGACAGCCTTCGGTGCCGAGGCAGCCGCCACCGCGCCTTCGATCGACGGCGACAACAGCTTGGCCAGCGCCACCGTAGCCGCCAGCGCCACCACCAGCAACGCGCCGCTGACAGCGGCCTTGCCGCGCGGGGGCGGCGGGGCGTGCACCGCCTCGTTCGCAGCGTCGGCGGCGGGCAGGAAGTAGTCGCGGTGGCGCACCGTCTGCACGAACACGAAGACCGCCCACAAGGCCAGTGATGCCAGCGCCACGAAGGCCAGTTGCGGATCGGTGTAGGTGCCACCGGGCGAGCTGGTGGTGAACACCGGCAGCACCAGCACGATCGTGCCGAGTGCCACCAGCGCCGCCAGTGCCGGCCCGATGCCGGCGATCTGGAAGCTCTGCTCGTGGTGCTTCAGCCCGCCAATGAGGAGGCAGACACCGACCACGCCGTTGCAGATGATCATGATCGCCGCGTACAACGTGTCGCGCGGCAAGGCGGCGGCTTCGGCGCCGCCACTGAGCATCAGCGAGACGATCAGGGCGACCTCGATCACCGTCACGGCCACCGCCAGCACCAGCGTGCCGAAAGGCTCGCCGACATGGTGGGCCACGATTTCGGCGTGGTGAACGGCAGTCAGCACCGCGCCGACCAGCGCGGCGACGCAGATCATGAACAGCACCGGGTGCATCGCCAGCGCCCCGTTGCTCAGTCCGTCGTCGTCAAGCCAGGATCTCGCCGGGCGGCGCAGGTGCCGCCACCGGCACCGCCGCATGGGCCTTGATCGATGCCATGTCGGGGTCGCGCCTGGGCTGGAAGCTGTCGCTGCGTGCCAGTGGCCAGTAGACCTTGAAGACGTTGTGCGGCCATTCGGCGCGGCCTTCGATGGCCGCCACCAGCGCACCTGGCGCGACGAAGGGCAGATGGTTGGCGAGCAGACGCACGTCGTGGTCGGAGCGCCGGCGCACGATGTGGCTGGCGGTGATCTGGCTGGGGTGTTCCAGGCCGGCGGCCTGCACCAGCTCCTTCAGGGCGTGCAGGGTGTTCTCGTGAAAGCGCAGCACGCGGTCGGTCTTGGTCGGCACGTGCAGCGCCTTCTGGCGGTGCGGGTCCTGCGTCGTCACGCCCGTCGGGCAGGCGCCGGTGTGGCAAGTCTGGGCCTGGATGCAGCCCAACGCGAACATGAAGCCACGCGCGGCATTGCACCAGTCCGCGCCGAGCGCCATCGCCCGGGCGATGTCGAACGCGCCGATGACCTTGCCGGCACAACCGATCTTGATCCGGCTGCGCAGGTTCAACCCGTTCAGCGTGTTGTGGACCAGCAGCAGCCCTTCCTGCAGCGGCGCGCCGACATGGTCGGTGAATTCCAGTGGCGCCGCGCCGGTGCCGCCTTCGCCGCCGTCGACGACGATGAAGTCGGGCAGGATGCCGGTGTCGAGCATGGCCTTGGCGATCGCGAACCACTCCCACGGGTGGCCGATGCACAGCTTGAAGCCGACCGGCTTGCCGCCTGACAGCATGCGCAGCCGCTCGATGAACCGCATCATCTCGGCCGGCGTCGAGAACGCGCTGTGCGCCGACGGGCTGACGCAGTCCACCCCCACCAGCACACCGCGTGCGGCGGCGATCTCGGCTGTCACTTTCGGCCCTGGCAGCACGCCGCCGTGGCCGGGCTTGGCGCCTTGGCTGAGCTTGAGCTCGATCATCTTCACCTGCGGCTCGCGGGCGTTGCGGGTGAAGCGTTCTTCGTTGAAAGAACCGTCGTCGTTGCGGCAGCCGAAGTAGCCGCTGCCGATCTCCCAGATCAGGTCGCCGCCGTGCACGCGGTGGTGTTCGCTGATCGAACCTTCGCCGGTGTCGTGGGCGAAGTTGCCCAGCTTGGCGCCACCGTTGAGCGCCAGGATGGCGTTGGCCGACAGCGCGCCGAAGCTCATCGCCGAGATGTTGAACACGCTGGCGCTGTAGGGCTGCGTGCAGCCGGTGTCGCCGCCGCCGATGGTGGTGCGGAAGTCGTGCGTGGCCACCACCGTCGGCGCCATCGAGTGGTTGATCCACTCGTAGCCGGCGGCGTGCACGTCGAGCTGGGTGCCGAAGGGGCGTTTGTCGGGGTCGCCCTTGGCGCGCTGGTAGACCAGGCTGCGCTGCTGGCGCGAGAACGGCGCCGCTTCGTTGTCGCCTTCGATGAAGTACTGGCGGATCTCGGGGCGGATGAACTCCAGCAGGAAGCGCAGGTGCCCGATCACCGGGTAGTTGCGCAATACGGCGTGCCGCCGCTGGTGCGTGTCGCGCCAGCCCAGGCCGACCCCGAACAGGCAGACCAGCGCCGCCAGGCCGCCGACGCCGAAAGCCACGAAGGTGAAGGCGAACAGCAAGGTACCGACCGCGCTGAGCAGCCATGCCGTGTAGCGGACTGGAAAGTGCTGGTCGATGCGGTGCAGCCAGGCATGCATGGGGGTGTCTCCTCTGACGCTGTTCTTCTTGTCGGCCTCAACCAGCAAAAAACTGAGCCAGTGCAGCGGCCGTTTCAGCCGGCTTTTCTTCGGGTATGTAGTGGCCGGCTTCCACCCGTGTCGCCGAGACCGGCGCCGCGCACTGCGCCTGCCACAGCGTGGGTGGGTCGAACAGCTTGTTGACGACACCGCGTTCGCCCCACAGCACCAGCATCGGGCAGGCGATCTTGTCGCCGCGCGCGCGGCTTTCGCGGTCGTGCTCCAGATCGATGCCGGCGCTGGCGCGGTAGTCCTCGCAAGCCGCGTGTACGGTGGCCGGGTTGGCCCAGCAGCGTTCGTATTCGGCAAGAGCTTCCGGCTCGACATGCGACAGGCCGGTGCCGCCCCAGCGGCCGAGCTTGGTGTGCAAGTAACCGACCGCGTCGCCGTTGATCATGTTTTCGGGCAGCGGCGCGGGCTGGATCAGATGGAACCAGTGGTAGTACAGCCGCGCGAAGTCCATCGCGGTGGCGGCGTACATGTCCAGCGTCGGCGCGATGTCGATGAGCGCCAGGCGTTGAATCGCCTCGGGGCGATCCAGTGCAAGGCGCGCAGCGACACGGCCGCCGCGGTCGTGCCCGCAGACGAAGTAGCGGCGGTGGCCGAGCGACAGCATCAGCGCATGCAGCTGGGCAGCCATCGCGCGTTTGCTCTGCGTGGCGTGGTCGGGGCTGTCCGCCGGCTTGGCCGAATCGCCGTAGCCCGGCAGGTCGGCCAGCACCAGGCTGAACTGCGGCGCGAGCCGTTGCGCGACCCGGTGCCACATCGCGTGGGTCTGCGGGAAGCCGTGCAGCAGCAACAACGGCGGGGCGCCGTCCGTGCCGCCGGTGCGGGCGTGGATCGTCGTGCCGCCGACATCAAAGTCGGCAGGCACGAAGCCTTCGAACCAGCCCGCTTCAATCAAAGGCCTTCTCATCCGATTTCATCCAGGTCCAGGTGAAGCCGATGCCGGCCGACGCACCGGTCGTGCGTTGTACCAGCGGGCTGTCGCGGTTCTTCGCGCCGGCAACCGTGTCGACACGCGCGAAGGCGAACACGAACCAGTCGGGTGCCAGGCGGTAGCCGCCGCTGATGCCGGCGCGCAGGCTGATCAGTCCGGCCTTCGCGTCGTAGGCCGGGCGGCCCGGGCGCGCGTACAGCGGCGTCACTTCGTAGAAGGTGTCAGTGAGCTTCTCGCTGCCGATCAGCGCGCCGACGTTGACACCCCAGCCGATGCCGCCGGCGGTGCGCGTGCCCCAGCTCAGTTCGGGCTCGAAGGACAAGCCGCGCGAGGCGAAGCGGTCGCTCAGGTCGAACACACCGCGCAGCGGGAACTGCGCTTGCAGCCGGCCCGTGCCGGCCAGCGGCAGCGTCAGCGCGCCGAGCTGCATCTTCAGCCGCGGGCCGAACTCGACCAGCGTGCCGATGTCCGGCATGCCCTGGCGCACGCGGCTCTCGTTGGCGCGCGAGCCGAAGCTGCCGGCGAAGCCGACGTCGAGCTCGACGGTCGGCGTCTTCAAGGCGCGCAGGCCGATGGTGTTGTTCTCGGAGCGAAGCCACTGCCCGCGGTAGATGGCGTACGGCAGCGGGATCGTGCGCTGGACCTGCTGGTCGGCGCCCGGGTAGGCCTGCTGCGTGGTGCTGACGCCGACGATGCCGACCTCCCACAGCGGCTTCGGACCGGGCTCGTCCTGGGCCCGTGCGGGCTGGGTCATCAACGCGGCGAGCAGCACCGCAAACGGCAGACGGACAGGCATACGGACAGGCTTGGACATGGCTTCCTTGAACAGCGCGGCGGATCGTATGCGCTGGCTATACTTCCTGCCGACAGCGCCGATTTGTTCCAGATTGCGGGCGCTCTTACAAATGCCGCTAAACAGGGAACCGAACCCGGTGCCTGCTTTGCGGCGCCGGGTTTTTTGTTGCCTCACGAATGTCTTCCTCTGTCGGCCTCGTCACCCCCCAGCAGATGCTGTTCAGCGAGCCGTTGCCGCTTCGCTCGGGCAAGGTGCTGCGCGACTACACGCTGGCCTACGAGACCTACGGCACGCTGAACGCCACGCGCAGCAACGCGGTGCTGGTGTGCCACGCGCTGAACGCCAGCCACCATGTTGCCGGCACCCATGTCGACGGCGGCGTGGGCTGGTGGGACAACCTAGTCGGCCCCGGCAAACCGCTCGACACCGAGCGCTTCTTCGTCATCGGCGTCAACAACCCCGGCTCGTGTTTCGGCTCGACCGGGCCGATGCACGTGAACCCCGCCACGGGTCGCATCTACGGTGCCGACTTCCCGGTCGTCACGGTCGAGGACTGGGTCGATGCGCAGGCGCGCCTGGTGCAGCGCCTGGGCATCACGCAACTCGCTGCGGTGCTCGGCGGCAGCCTGGGCGGCATGCAGGCCCTGGCCTGGACGCTGCGCCACCCGCAGGCGCTGCGGCACTGCGTGTCGGTGGCCAGCGCGCCGAATCTGTCGGCGCAGAACATCGCCTTCAACGAAGTCGCACGCCGCGCCATCGTGACCGACCCCGACTTCCATGGCGGCCACTTCTACGACCACGGTGTGCTGCCGCGGCGCGGGCTGACGGTGGCGCGCATGGTCGGGCACATCACGTACCTGTCCGACGACGCCATGGGTGCCAAGTTCGGCCGCCAGTTGAAGAACGGTGAACTCGCCTTCACGACCCAGGACATCGAATTCCAGATCGAGAGCTACCTGCGCCACCAGGGCGACAAGTTCGCCGACTATTTCGACGCCAACACCTACTTGCTGATCACGCGCGCGCTCGATTACTTCGACCCCGCGCGCGAGCACGGTGGCAAGCTGGCGCGCGCCTTCGTGGTGGCGCGCGACAACCGCTTTCTGATCGTCAGCTTCACCACCGATTGGCGCTTCGCTCCGGCGCGCTCGCGCGAGATCGTCAAGGCGCTGGTCGACAACCGCATCGCCGTCAACTACGCCGAGATCGACGCGCCGCACGGCCACGATGCCTTCCTGCTCGACGACCCGCGCTACCACGGCGTCATGCGCGCCTACTTCGAGAAGGTGGCGACCGATGTCTGAGCAGGTCAAGCGCCGGGCCGCCGCAAGCCGGCCCCCGCCAGCCGCGGGATGCGGCTGGCACTCCGGCCGTCCATGCCCGCGCAGGCGGGCCTGGAGCCGCGGCCGTCGTTTGCCCTGGGGGATCGGCCGACGGTTCCGTCGGACGAGGGGCTTAGGTGTCTGAACGCAGGGATCTCGAAGTGATTGCGGGTCTGGTGCCCGAAGGCAGCCGCGTGCTTGACCTCGGCTGCGGCGACGGCGAATTGCTGGCACTGCTGCAAGCCCGCAAGGGCTGCACGGGCTACGGCATCGAGTTCGCCGACGACAACCTGCCGCGCTGCATCAAGCGCGGCGTCGACATGATCCAGCTCAACCTCGACGAAGGCCTGGCGCTGTTCGACGACCGCAGCTTCGACGTGGTGCTGCAGCTCGACACGCTGCAACACCTGCGCAACACGCAGCACATGCTGCGCGAGACGGCGCGGGTCGGTCGCATCGGCATCGTCAGCTTCCCGAACTTCGCACACTGGCCGAACCGCGCTTCGGTGCTGCGCGGGCGCATGCCGGTGACGAAGGTGCTGCCATACCAGTGGTACGACACGCCGAATATCCGCGTCGGCACATTCGCCGATTTCGGCGTGCTCGCGCGCAGCACCGGGCTGAAGGTGACCGACAGCTTCGGCCTGCAAGCCGGTCAGGTGGTGCGGCGCCTGCCCAACCTGCGCGCCAGCACCGCGGTGTTCAGGTTCGAGCGCGGCTGATCCGGCCGCGCGCCGCTGCCAACGCCAGCAGGCCCGCGAACATCATCGCCGCGCTGCCCGGCTCCGGCACCGCCGTCAGCACCACGCCGACCGCGTCGATCATCGGATCGCTGTTGCCCAGCTGCCCGATGCCGGCACTCAGGATGAAGGTCAACGTGGTGGTGCTGCCCGTCGCGGTGAAGTCCAGCGTGCCCGCGTCCCAGGGCCGCGTGAACGCCGGGCTGCCGGTCGGCATCTGCCTATAGCGCACAACGCCTTCGGTGTGGCCGATGTTGAACCAGCCGGTCGGCGTCACGAAGTTGCTGCTTGACGCTTCGAAGCCACCGTGAAGCAGCAACTGGGCCTGGGCCGTGCCACACAACCCGATCATGCCGATGAGCGCAGCCCACGTCCGCTGGCCTCGCAGCGTTCGCAGCGTTCGCATCATTCACCCCATCGACAGTGGCGCGCCCCGATCGGCGCGTGCCCATCACGCGTCGCGGGCAGCGCCACCTCAAGGCCGCGCAGGTGACGGGGGGGGGTGACGCGGACCGCACGCGTGGGGGGCCTGCTCAGGCGCGCTGCAGGCGGATAGTGAACACCGAGCCTTGCCCCGGCGTGCTTTCGACGCCGATGCTGCCGCCCATCGCTTCGCTCAACTGACGGCTCAGCGCCAGGCCCAGGCCGCTGCCTGGCACCTCGCCGCGCTGCGCCCCCAGCCGCTCGAAGGGCTGGAACAGGCGCTCGCGCTGCTCGGCCGAAAGCCCGATGCCGTTGTCGGCCACGTGCACCAGCACGGTGTCGTGCAGCGCCCGCGCAGAGACGCGCACGAACCCGCCGCGGTGGTTGTACTTGATGGCGTTGCCGATGACGTTGGCCAGCACCTGCTTGAGCCGCTTGCGGTCGGCATGGACCGCAAGCGCTTCGCCGCCGGTCGGCAACTCGTCGATGGCCCGCACGCCGGCGCTCTCGGCGGTGGCGCCGAGCATCGCCCAGACCTCGGCCAGCACCGGCTGCAGCGCCAGCGGTTCGGGGTTGATCGGCAACTGCCCGGTCTGCGCGCTGCTGAGATCGAGGATGTCGTCCATCAGCCCGAGCAGATGGCGCCCGCTGGCCAGCACTTGCGTCAGCCAGCGGCGCTGGCGTTCATCCAGCGTGTTCTCCATCTCCAGCAACTGCGAGAAGCCGAGGATCGCGTTCAGCGGCGTTCGCAGCTCGTGGCTCACGCGCGACAGGAACTGGCTCTTCGCGCGGTCGGCCGCCGCGGCGCTGTCGCGTTCCATTTGCAACTGGCCGGCCAGCTTGCGGGTCGTGATGTCGGTGTGGGTGCCGACCATGCGCAGCGGCGTGCCGTCGTCGGCGCGGCTGATGACGACACCGCGCGACAGCACCCACTTCCAGCGGCCGTCCTTGCACTGGATGCGGTGTTCATTGACGTAAGCCGGCGTCTGACCTTCTAGGTGGGCCCGCCGGTCCTCGACCATCTGCGCGCGGTCGTCGGGGTGGGTGCGTTCGTCGAATGCGTCGGGCGTGGCGGGCAGCTCGCCAGGCGCATAGCCGAACAGCGCCAGGCCCTTGTCCGAAAACCGTTCGACACCGCTGTGCAGGTCCCAGTCCCAGACGCCGTCGCCAGTGCTCTCGAGGGCGCGTTTCCACAGGTCGCTGTTCTCGCGCAGTGCGGCTTCGGCGCGCTTGCGCGCCGTGATGTCCAGCGCCAGGCCGACACGCACGTCGCAGCTGGCGGCGTCGGGTACCGGCTCGCTGAAGACCTCGAGCCATTTGGTGAGTCCACCCGGCAGCACGACGCGGAATTCGGTGTGCAGCGGCAGCCGCTGTTCGGAGGCCTGGCGCATGGCTTGCTGCAAGCGTGGCAGGTCGTCGGGGTGGCGCAGGCGGTTCATCGAATCGATATCGGCCATCGCCTCTTCGGGGGTGACACCGAACAACTCCAGCACGCGCGGGCTGACGAAGGTGATGCGGCGCTTCCCGCCGGGTGGGGTCTCGACGCGGTAGAGCGCGCCGGGCACCACATCGACGATCTGCTGTAACTGCGCCCGGCTGGCGCGCAGCGCCTCGCGGTCGCGCACGCGGTCGGTGATCTCCTCGATCGTGCCTTCGTAGAACACCACCGCACCGCGCTCGTCGCGCACGGCGTGCGCGTTCTCGCTGATCCAGATGCGTTCGCGCGTCTTCTGGCGGTAGATCTCTGACTCGAAGCCGACCACGCGCCCGTGGCGCTCGATCTGGTCCATGAACTGCCCGCGCCGCATCGGCTCGACGTACCACTCGACGGCGATATCGTTGACGGCGGCCATGTGTTCGGCCTCGGTCTGGAAGCCGTTCAACCGCACCAGCGCGGGATTCGATCGCAGCTGCCGCCCGTCGGGCGAGCTGCGGTACGCGCCAATCGGCAGGAACTCGAACAGCGAGGAGAAGTCGTCGTTCGGCTTCATCCGGTGGGCTTTGGCGTGGTTCGTCCGCTCAGTCGAGCGTGACCTCGGCGCGCACAGTGCCGGCACGGTCGGCGGTGGCCGTCATGGCCAGCGCCGTGCCGCGCGCGCCGCGCACCACCCATTCGACGACCTGGCGGTCACCGGTGATGTCGCGGGTGGGCAGGAAGGCCAGGGCTGAGCCTTTCGGCGCGTGGCCTTCGAGGTGCCCGGCTTCGATGCGCTCCTTGCCCGACAGCAGCGTCACGCCCGGCGGCAGGTGGATGTTGAACACCGTGCCGCGCGCCACCTTGCGTTCGAGCGCGCGCTTGCTCACGTAGGCTGGCAGGTAGCCGGCATTGGCGACCGCGAAGCGCACCCGCCAGGCGTCGCCGCCGAGCGAACGCACCTCGGTGCGCAGCACCTCCAGCTTGGGCAGCGACAGCGCCAGTGTCAGCAGCCACTGCGGGAAGCGCGCCGCCTCGCGTTCGCGCAGGGCGGCCGGCGGGTTGCGCCAATAGTTCAGCCTGTCCCAGCCGCCGATCTCGACCATGCCCAGCTGCGCGTGGCGGAACGGGTACCAGTCCACGTGCGCCTGCCCGCCGCACTGTTCGTCGCTCCACTTCAAGAGCTTGATGTCGTCGTCGGCCGGGTGCTCCCGGTACCACTCGATCCACTTGTAGTCGGTGATGCCGGCTTCCTTGTTCGGGGCCCAGATCTCGACCGTCCAGAACAGCGCGCCGAGGTGTTCGTAGAGCCAGTCCTGGGTGCCGGTAATGACCTGCTTGGGGTGGTACTTGAAGTCGTGCCAGATACTGATGGCCGGGTAGCCGGTGAGCTTGGCGCCCAGGTCCGACAGCCGCTTGTACATCCACAGATCCTCCGGCGTCATGTCGTCGTCGCTTTGCATGCCCATCGGCCGCAGGATCACGCCGCTGTGGGTGTGGAAGCTGACGGCCGCGCCGATGTTCGGGTGCCTGACGATGAAGTCGACCATCGCCCGCACTTCGGGCTCGCTGGTCGGGTACGGGCCGGCGCCGAGCTGCTCGTACTCCTGCCGCCAGTAGGCCGGGAAGTTGCGGTTCAGGTCCAGGCCTTCGCGGTCCGGGTTGACGCTGACTTTGAGCCCGTCGAAGTGTGTCAGCGTGCCTTCGGGCATCACGCGGAAGTATTCGCCGCCGAACTCGCCGGGCTCACGCGGCACCATCAGGCGCGGCTCGCCAGCGAGCTTCTTCCAGGTGCCGTGCGGGTCGGGGATGCGCATGCTCAGCATGCGGCCGTCGCCGTCGACGTCTTCCACCGTCAGGCCCTCGACCGGCTCTTCGTCGTACGGGTACTTGCGGGTGCTGCTGCGGACGTGGCGCGGCTTGTTGGCCAGCGCCAGTTCGGCGCCGTCGGGGTTCAGCCGCGCCACCATGTAGACCACACGGGTGTCGAGCATCTGCTTGATGCCCGCGTCGCTGCCGTACTCGACAACGAGTTTGTTCAGCCAGTACAGGCAGGCCGTGCAGGCCGTGAGTTCCGCAGCGTGGATGTTGCCGTCGACCCAGAACGCAGGCTTGTCGGTGTCGGGGCCGGTGGCGGTGTTCGTCAGCGTCAGCAGCCAGATGTCGCGGCCTTCGAAGCTCTTGCCGATGCTCGACAGCTGAACCAGGTTCGGCGCCGCGGCGGCATAGTCCTGCAGCAGGCGGGTGAGCTCGGCGTGGCGGTAGAACTGGTCGAATCGCGGGACGGGAATCGCGGGCATGGCAGGCTTGTTGTCGGGCTTTGTGAGAGCGGCGAATTGTGCCCCCGCGTTGCTGAGCCACCCGCCCTTTGCCGCGCCGCTCACTGGCCCCCTACGGCCTGTGGCCGGTCCCCCAGAGGGGGCGTCGTCCTCGGCAAAGCCTGCGGTCTCACTGGCCTTTGAACAGCCCCTGGAAGTGGCGCGACACGGCCAGCTTCTCGGGCCTCCCGCGCAGGGTGAGGTGCATCTGCCCTTCATCGACCCGAACCGCGGCGGCAATCTGGTGCTGGGCCACGACCACCGAGCGGTGCACCTGCCAGAACTGCGCGCTGTCGAGCTGTGCCAACAACTCCTTCAGCGGGGTGCGGATCAGCGCTTCGCCCGGGCCGCTGGGGCTGTCGAAGACAACGCGGGTGTAGCGGCTGTCGCTTTCGAAGTAGACGACCTCGTCGGTGCGGATCAGCCGCACCTCGCGGCCGACGGCGGCTTGCAGCACCGTCAGCGGCGCGGCGCGCTTCAGCTGTGCGGCCAGCGTGTCCAGCAGGGTCTGCATCTGCAGCGGGTCGACGGCCGGGTCGTTGCGACGGCGGGCTTGCAGCCGTTGCACCGTCTGCAGCAGACGCGTGGGCTCGACGGGCTTGAGCAGGTAGTCCACCGCGCCGGCGTCGAAGGCGGCCAAGGCGTGGTCGCCGTACGCCGTCGCGAAGACGACTTGCGAACGCGCTCCGATCCTTTGCGCGACCTCGATGCCGCTAAAGCCCGGCATGCGGATGTCCAGGAAGCAGATGTCCGGCTCGTGTTCGAGGAAGCCGTCCCAGGCATCGGCGCCGTTGTGGGCCACCGCCACGATGCGCAAGCCGGGCCACGCCTGGCGCAGAGCGGCCAGGAGTTGTTCGCGCGGGGCTTCTTCGTCGTCGGCGACGAGTGCGCTGGGTTCGCTGGTGTTCATGTCGGCAGGGGGATGTGCACGGTGGCCAGACACCCGCCGCCGGGCGCGGGGCCGAGTTCGAGGCGGGCGGCCGGCCCGTGGGTCAGCAGCAACCGTTCGCGGCTGTTGGCCAGGCCGATGCCGTCGCCGCGCGGCGCGTTCACACCCGGGCCGTTGTCCTGCACCTCGAACACCGCCTGCCCGCCTTCGGCGCGCGCGCGCAGCGCCAGCCGGCCGCCCGCCAGTTGCGGGTCGATGCCGTGTTCGACGGCGTTCTCCACCAGGGTCAGCAGCAGCCCGGGCGGCAGCATCACGGCCCGCAGCGTGGCCGGCACGTCCACGGACCACACCAGCCGCGCGCCCAGCCGCGCCTGCATCACATCGAGATAGTGGCGCACGGCCTCGATCTCGTCGGCCGCCGGGTGCAGGGCGCACGCAAACATCGGCAGCGTTGACCGCAGATAGCGGGTCAGGGACTGCAACAGCGGCGCGGCGCGTTCATCGCGCGTGGCCACCCAGTGCTGCACGCTGGCCAGGGTGTTGAACAGGAAATGCGGCGCCAGCTGCGCGCTGGCCAGGCGCTGCGCCATCTCGACCGCGCGCTCGCGCTCGGCCAACTCCAACAAGCGCATCTCGATGTACTGGTGGCGGTGGACGATGGTGAACCACAGGCCGAGTACCCCGAGCGCGACCAGCTGTGCCATCGCCGCGACCTGCAGCCGGTCGATGCCGATCCGGCTAAGCAGCATGCCGACCGCCAGCCCGCCGCCCACCGGCATCACCCAGTAAGCGACACGTGCCACCGTGCCGCTGGGATTGCGCCAGGCCGACATGCCGGCGATGGCAACGACCACGAAGAAGACCGCCATGAACACCAGCGTCGGCGCCGCCCCGCGCCGCCAGAAGGCCCAGACCAGCAGCGGCGCCATCAGCCCGAGGTTCATGGCGATGGCCGTCTTCAGCGTCGGGCTCAGCGGCACCGGCACGGCGCGCGCCAGTTCCGCCGCGGTGAAGCGGCGCTGCGGCAGCAGCATGAAGACGGTGCGCCAATCGATCGACGGAGCCGCGGAAGGGATCATCGGGACAGTGTAGGCAGGCGCCGGGCGAGGCCGGTGCAGCGGCGGGGCGAACGGTCGGAACGCTGTCGCGAAGGATCAGTTGGCCGCTACGGGCGTGCCGTGCTGGAACACCCGCAACTCGCCGGGCGCGAAGGCGCGCCACGGCTCGCCGGCGGTCAGCGGCTCGGTGGCGACGATGGCCACCCTGTCGTCGGGTGAGGTGTGCCGGCCGAAGTCGACCGTCACGTCCTCGTCGGCCAGCTTGGCCGCGCCGAAGGGGTGCGCACGTTCCAGCGACCACAGGTTCGTCGCCCCGTGCGCCCACAGCGCCTGGCCGTTGGACAGCAGCATGTTGAAGCTGCCCTGCGCCGCCGGGCAGGGCAGCAGCTCACGCAGCGTGTGGGTCAGCTCTTCGATCGACGGCACCGCGGCGTGCGCCTTGGCCAGTTCCTGCATCAGCCAGCAGAAGGCATGTTCGCTGTCGGTGCCGCCGACCGGGCGGAAGGCGCCGTGCAACGGCGGCCGCCACGCCTTCAAGTCGCCGTTGTGGGCGAAGACCCAGTAGCGGCCCCACAGCTCCCGGACGAAAGGGTGGGTGTTCTCCAGCGCCACCCGGCCCTGCGTGGCCTTGCGGATGTGGGCGACGACGTTGCCGCTCTTGATCGGGTAGCGCTTGACGAGCTCGGCCACCGCCGACGAACGTGCGCTCTGGTGGTCGATGAACTGGCGCAGCCCGCGGTCTTCGAAGAAGGCGATGCCGAAGCCGTCCTTGTGCTCCTCGGCCCGGTGGGCCAGGCCGGTGAAGCTGAACATCACGTCGGTCGGGACATTGGCGTTCATGCCGAGCAGTTGGCACATCGGCGGTGTGGCCCAAGCCCTCTTATCGCGTCTGGCGGGCGCTGGTGATGTAGAGGTTCGGGTTCGGGAAGCAGTCGGTGCTGCCGGTGCCGAAGAAGGCAGCCCAGCCCGTGCACGTTGCGGCCGCCATCGCGTTGACGACGGCCTCGCCGGACGTCACTTCGCCGAACACGGCGTAGCCGCGCGCCGTGGGGGTGCGGTCCAGGAAGGTGTTGGCGTTGGACAGGTTGATGAACCACTGCGAGTTGGCCGAATCGAACACGTTGGTGCGCGCCATGGCCACCGTCAGACGCAGGTTGGATCGACCGTTGTTGTCTTCCAGCACGATGTTCGGGTTGGTCGGCTTCAGCGTCGGCAGCGCGACGCCGACCGCCACCGGCCCGGCATAACCGCCACCCTGCAGCACGAAGTTCGCCGCGTTGCGATGCACGACGGTGCAGTTGTAGAAGCCGGTGTTGACGTAGTTCAGGAAGTTCGCCACGGTGATCGGCGAGCGCGTCGGGTCCAGCGTGATGACGAGGTCGCCGGCCACGCCAGCGCCGTTGTTGACGGTGAACGTCACTTGCGGCAACTGGCCGCTGGGTGCCGGTGCGGGCGGCGGCGGCGTGGCGGTACACGCGAAAGGTGCCGGTGGCGGCGGCGGCGGCGGCGTAAAGCCACTGTCGCCGCCACCACCCCCGCCGCAAGCGGCCAGGCTGGACATCACGGTGCCTAGAAAGGCCAGGCGACAGGATTGGGGAATGGTCTGCATGGGCAGGTCTTTCAGTGGGTTCATTCGAACATCAATTTGGTCACACCGCGCAAGCTGAACAGCCGGCCCGGGTTCTGGGTTTCTTCGAGCACGCCGCCCAGGCGCTTCAGGATGCGCGGGCTCTTCTTAGCGCGCCAGATCACCAGGTCGGCCAACCAGGGCCGGTGGTTGACGTGGCTGGCGAGTTCGTAGAGGTCGAATCGGGGTTTCAATGCCGTCATGTCCTCCTGGTAGCGCGAACGCACGGCGTCGTCGTCGCCCAGCGTGGCGCCGAAGGTGGCAGCGCGGTCTTGCAGCAGCGCCTCGGCGGCGAGCAGGCCGGTTTCCATCGCCTTGCCGATGCCCTCGCCGCTGAAGGCATAGGTGCTGCCGGCTGACTCGCCGGTGGCCAGCATGCCGGGCCGGGACCACTTGGCGCCGATCAGCGAACAGCGCAGCGGCGCGCCCTTGATCTCGCCTTCCAGCGTGCCGCCCTCCATCAACTCGGCAGCCGGTGCGTAGACCTCGCAGAAGGCATCGAGCATCTGGCGCAGGTTGACGTTGTGCATGCGGCCCTTGCCGTCACGCTGCCGGAGGTGGCTGCCGGTCAGGCCCGCGCCGATGTTGAACAGGCCGCCCGGCGCCGGAAAGATCCAGCCATAGCCGCCCGACAGCCGCGGGTGCCAGACGATCTGGAGTTGATTGATGCGGCCGACCATCGCGTCGTTGCGCACGTAGCCGCGCAGCGCCACGCCGCTGGGCGTGTGGCGTTCGCACAGGCCCGCTGCCGTCATGGCAGCCGGCACCGCACCCGTGGCCATCACGACCCACCGTGCACGCACGGCATGCGTGGCGCCGGCATGTTTGAGCTGTGCGCCGACGACCCGGTCGCCCTCCTCCAACGGCGCTTCGAAGCGCACCGGCGTGGCCAGCCGCGCACCCGCGCGCTGCGCCGACCGCACGAGGATGTGGTCGAGCTGCTTGCGCGGCAGCACCGACAGCGGCCCGGGTACGTCGATGAAGCCACCGCGCGGGCCGACACAGCGCACATGGCGCGCGGGGTTGGCCAGTGCCGCCACCTCGTCGAACACCCCCAGGCGCTTCAGAGCGGCATGGCTGTCGGGGATGAGGCCGTCGCCGCAGACCTTGTCGCGCGGGAAGTCGTGTTGATCGACCAGCAGCACCTGCAGACCGCCCTGCGCCAGCTTCTGCGCGCAGGCACTGCCAGCCGGGCCGGCACCGACGACGAGCACATCGCACGATGCGGGCAGCGGGCTAAAAGGGCTAAACGGGCTAAACGAGTTCAGCGGGGTCAGCGGCAGCGCATGCAACGCAGCGGCGCTGCTGTGAACGATGGGTTCAGAGGACTCGGGCATCGGGGCGCGAATTGTAGGCAGCGGCCCCGACCGGCCGCGCCCTGCCGGCGGCGGCTGGTCAGGCCCGCCCGGCCTTCGAGTGCCAGTGCTTGCCGGCCAGCAGCTTGAAGCGCGCGGAGGGCCCGCCGACCCATTCGGCCTGCGCGCCGCCGCCGCGCCCGCTGAACAGCGCGCTGGCGAAGCCGATGTTCAACACCGTGCCGGGTGCCAGCTCGACGCCGCTGGTGTGGGTAAAGGCGACGGCGCTGCGCGGGTCGTCGACCTTCAGCGAGCGCGACGAGGCGATCGCCCCGGCGGCCTGGATCACGTCGCCGATCAGCAGCCAACGGCCGGCCTCGTTTGCTGCCGGGCGCCCTTGCGCCACGTAAGCGCGACCCTGCGTGTGCACGCGCAGGGCCTCGAAAGGCGCGTTCAGCCGCACCGTGACCCACCGCCCGCCGGCTCAGCAGGTGGGGTCCGACGCGGCGGGCGGCAGCACCGCAGCGGCCGGCAGGTCGAGGCAGGGGGTACCGATCTGGAAGCGGGGCATCGTGTGTTTCCCTTCACGCGCCGGTGTTGGGCTCGAGGTCGATTTGGAGGTTACATCCCGCTGACGGCAAGCGCGCCGGCGCTCAGCCCGCCTTGACCTTCAACCGCCACGCATGCAGCAGCGGCTCGGTGTAGCCGCTGGGCTGCTGCTGGCCTTTGAAAACCAGTTCCAGCGCCGCCTGGTACGCCGCGCCCTGCGGGTTGCCCGCCATCGGCCGGTAAGACGCATCACCCGCGTTCTGCTGGTCCACCACCGCGGCCAGGCGGGCGAAGGTATCGCGCACCTGGTCTTCGCGGACCACGCCGTGGACCAGCCAGTTGGCGATGTGCTGGCTGCTGATGCGCAGCGTGGCGCGATCCTCCATCAGGCCGACATCGTGGATGTCGGGCACCTTGCTGCAACCGACGCCCTGGTCGACCCAGCGCACCACGTAGCCGAGGATGCTTTGAGCGTTGTTGTCGAGCTCCTGCTGGCGGTCGGCGGCGGTCCAGGCAACGACCGTCTGCGGTGCCGCCACCGGCACGGTCAGCAGGCCGGCGAGCAGTGGGTCGCGTTCGCCGGCTTCGTCGATCTGTTCCAGCTCACGTTGCACCGCGGCCACATCGACCTGGTGGTAGTGCAGCGCGTGCAGCGTCGCGGCGGTCGGGCTCGGCACCCAGGCGGTGTTGGCACCGGCCTTGGGGTGCGCGATCTTCTGTTCCAGCATCGCGGCCATCAGGTCGGGCATGGCCCACATGCCTTTGCCGATCTGCGCCTTGCCGCGCAGGCCGCAGGCCAGGCCGACGAGCACGTTGTTACGCTCGTACGCCGCAATCCATTCGCTGGTCTTCATGTCGCCCTTGCGGCGCATCGGCCCGGCGTGCATGGCGGTGTGGATCTCGTCGCCGGTGCGGTCGAGGAAGCCGGTGTTGATGAACGCGACGCGGCTCGCGGCTGCCGCGATGCAGGCCTTCAGGTTGATGCTGGTGCGCCGCTCCTCGTCCATGATGCCGAGCTTGACGGTGCTGTCGGGCAAGCCGAGCAGCTGCTCGACGCGCGCGAAGAGTTCGCTGGCGAAGGCCACCTCGGCCGGCCCGTGCATCTTCGGCTTGACGATGTAGACCGAGCCTCTTCTTGAATTGATGACTCGCGAGTTGACACTGCCGCGCTCGCGCGTTTGTCCAACCCCGCGTTGCAGGTCGTGAAGCGCAATGGTGGTGGTGACGACGGCGTCGAGGATGCCTTCGGGGATCTCCTTCGCATCGGGGCCCCACAGCACCGCCGGGTTCGTCATCAGGTGGCCGACATTGCGCAGGAACATCAGGCTGCGGCCGTGCAGAACCACTTCGCCGCAGCCATCGGGTGTGTGCCAGAGGCGGTCGGGGTTGAGGCCGCGGGTGAACGTCTTGCCGGCTTTGGTCACCGTCTCGGTCAGCGTGCTCTTCAGGATGCCGAGCCAGTTGCGGTAGCCGGCGATCTTGTCTTCGGCGTCCACCGCGGCAACCGAATCTTCGAGGTCGAGGATGGTGGACAGTGCGGCTTCGAGCACGACATCGGCCACGCCGGCCGGGTCGCTGCGGCCGATGGGAGCGGTGCGGTCGATCTTCAGCTCGATGTGCAGCCCGTGGTGGCGCAGCAGCAGCGAGTGCGGCGACGCGGCGTCGCCGTTGAAGCCGACGAAGGCGGCCGGGTCGGCGAGTGGCACGCGGGCGCCGCTGGCCAGCGTGGCAAGCAGGGTGCCGCCGTCGACGACGTAGTTTTCGGCGTCGGCGTGGCTGCGCGGCCCGGAACCTTTCGCCAGCGGCACCGCCTGATCGAGAAAGCGGCGCGCGAAGGCGACCACCTTGGCGCCGCGGATCGGGTTGTAGCTACCGACCGGGCCACGCTGCGCGCCTTGACTCTCGGGTATGGCGTCGGTGCCGTAGAGCGCGTCGTACAGCGAGCCCCAGCGCGCGTTCGCGGCGTTCAACGCGTAGCGGGCGTTGAGGATCGGCACCACCAGCTGCGGGCCGGCTTGCACTGCCAGTTCGTCGTCGACGTTCGCGGTGGTGGTCTTCACCGCGGTCGGTGTCGGCTGCAGGTAGCCGATCGATTCGAGGAAGCGGCGGTAGGCCGGCGCGTCGGCGATCGGGCCGGGGTTCTTGCGGTGCCAGGCGTCGAGCTCGCTTTGCAGCCGGTCCCGCTCGGCCAACAGGGCGGCGTTCTTCGGCGCCAGCTCGGCGACGATGGCGCCGAAGCCGGCCCAGAACGCGGCCTTGTCGATGCCGGTGTCGGGCAGTGCTTCGTCTTCGATGAAGCGTACCAGGCGGGTGTCGACCTGAAGGCCGTGGAGGGTGGTTCGGTTCGAGCTCATGGAGAAGCCTTCGCGGGGGCGGTCAGAGGAAAGAAGTCGAGCACGTCGCGCAAGCTCGTGCCGGTGCGGGTGGGCGCGGTGCCGAGCTCTTCGAGCGGCAGCCCCGCGCGGTTGACCCACAGCGTGGTGTAGCCGAACCAGGTGGCGCCGATGGCGTCCCAGCCGTTGCTGCTGACGAAGAGGACCTCCCGTGCCGGCAGCTTCAACGCGGCCGGGCCGAGGGCATAGGCCGCCGGGTCGGTCTTGAAACGCTGTACGCCGTGCACGCTGAGTACGGGCGCCAGCAGGCCTTCGAAGCCGGCGCTCTTGACGCCGACGGCCAGCATCTCGGGGTCGCCGTTGCTCAGGATGCCGGCGGGAATGCCGCGGCGCTGCAACTCGGCCAGCACTTCGCGGTTTTCGGGGAAGGCACTGAGGTGGCGGTATTGGTTCATCAGCCGCTCCTCAGAAGCGCTGTCCAGCGCCAGGTTCAGCCGCAACGCGGCCCAGCGCAGGCCCGCGCGCGTCAGCGCCCAGAACGGCTGGTAGCGGCCGGCCAGGGTGAGCAGCCGCGTGTAGTCGATCTGCTTGTCGCGCCACAGGTGGGCGAGCTTCTCGCCGTGGCCGGGGAACAGCTGTTCGGCCAGCAGCGCCACGCTGTACACGTCGAACAGCGTGCCGTAGGCATCGAAGAGCACGGCTTTGAGCTTGGTCACCACGCCGCGATGGTATTCAGCATGCACGACGGCATTGAGTGTCGATTCAGACAGAGATTGATGCGTTTTGGTTGCATAGTCGTCCAGTGGATCGGCTCAAACAGATCGAAACCTTCGTCTCGGCGTGGACCCGCGGCAGCCTGACGGCTGCGGCCCACGCCGAGGGCGTGGCGCCCGCGGTGATCGGCCGGCGCATCGACGCCCTCGAAGAACGGCTGGGCGTGAAGCTGCTCCTTCGCACCACCCGCAAGCTGACGCTCACGCACGAAGGCAGCGCCTTTCTCGAAGACTGCCAGCGTGTGCTGGCCGACCTGGCCAATGCCGAGGCGAGCGTGAGCGCCGGCGGCGTCAAGGCCAGCGGGCACCTGCGCATCACGGCGCCGGCCGGTTTCGGCCGCCGCCATGTGGCGCCGCTGGTGCCCGAATTCCTGGCCCAGCACCCCGAGGTGAGCCTGTCGCTGAACCTGAGCGACCGCGTCGTCGACATCGTCAATGAAGGCGTCGATTGCGCGGTCCGGGTCGGCGATCTGCCCGATTCCAGCCTAGTCAGCGTGCGGCTGGCCGACAACCGCCGGCTGTGCGTGGCCGCGCCTTCTTACCTGCAACGCGCGGGTGTGCCGGCGACACTGGCCGAGCTGTCACGGCATGCCTGCCTGACCCTGTCTAGCGACGCCAGCCAGACGCGCGGCTGGGCCTTTGTCGAAGGTGGCGCACTCACGCACCTGCGGCCCAGCGGTGTGCTCGATTGCAGCGACGGTCAGGTGCTGCATGCGTGGTGCTTGCGCGGCATGGGCATCGCGTGGCGCAGCACCTGGGAGGTCCAGCAGGACGTGGCGGCCGGCCGGCTGCAAGTGGTGCTGGCCGAACATGCCGCGCCGCCGAACGGCATCTACGCGGTTTTCGCGCAGCGCAAGCACCTGGCGCTGCGGGTGCGGCTGTGGATCGACTTCTTGAAGCACAGCTACGGCGACGCAGCGTATTGGTCGCGGTCGGCGGCTTGAAATGAAGAAGGGGCGCCGAAGCGCCCCTCTTGACTTGCAGCCCGGTCGATCAGGGCTTCTTCGGCGCGGCAGCCATGTCGGCCTCGCACTTCTTGATGTGGCTGGTCTTTGCGGCGCCGGCCAGCTTCTTGTCCATCGCGGACTTTTCGCAGGCGGCAGCCGCGGGGGCGGCACCGGCGTCCTTCTCGCATTTCTTGACGAAGCTGGTCTTGGCGGCACCCGCCAGCTTCTTCTCAGCGGCCTGGTCTTGACAGGCGCTGGCGAACGCCTGGCTGGCGAACAGGCTGCTGGCGATCAGCGCGGCGGTGATGGCGATCTTCTTCATGCGGACTCCTCGGTACCCGTGACGGGCTGGTATGAAAGGCAAGATGGGCAGGTTGCCGGCGCCGAAAGCAGCAGATGCCACCGTCGCGAGCAACCCCACAACGCCTGAGGGCTCTTTGCGGAGGACAGGGTGACGCGCCGGCCTGACCGAGAGCGGGCCGAGCGCCGGGCCGCCCCAAGCCGGCCCGCCGTCCCCACGGCGGACCCGCCGGACGAGGGGCCAGCCGCCCTCTAGAGAATGCGTCTCGGGTGCGCCAACGCCTCATGCGCCGCGTGCAGCCGGCGCACCAGCACGCGGATGAACGCGGCGTCGAACAGATGCCGCGTGCCCAGCGACAGTTGCTCCAGCGTGCCGGGCGTGAAGGCGATCGTGGTCGCCGGCTGCGACACCAGCACGTCGGCCGCGTGCAGCCGCAGCTCCGCGCTCGGTGCGAGGTACGCCATCTCGCCCACCGAGGTGCCGGCGCCCAGCGAAGCGACTTTCGCGCCGTCGCGGTAGACCTCGACCTGCCCCTGCGTGACGATGTGGAAGGTATTGCCCTCGTCGCCCTTCTTGAAGAGGGCGTGGCCGAAGCTGTGGCGCTGCCAGCGCGCGCGGTGCACGACTTCCCACAACTCCACATCGCCGAAGCCGGCGAAGAAATCCAGCGAGCGCAGCAGCGTGAAGCGTTCCGAATCCAGCACGCCTTGCAGCGGCCCGCGGGGCACGTGCGACCGCGCCACCAGATCGGACAGCGCTAGAGAGAACGCGTCCCAGGTTTCGTGCCGGTCGGCGCGCTTCTTCGACAGGCCGCGTTCGATCAGCGCCTGCAACGGCGCCGAGACGCCGTCGCGCAATGCGGCCAGCGGCGGTGGCGTGGCGTTGTAGATCTGGTGCATCAGCGCCGGCTGCTGCACGGCGTCGAACGGTGGCCGGCCAGCCAGCAGGTGGTACAGCACCGCGGCCATCGAATAGATGTCGGCGCGGCAATCCAACGCGTCGCCGTCGAGCTGCTCGGGCGACATGTAGGCCAGGCTGCCGACGCGGTAGACCTGGGTCTGGTCTGCGCCAAGGTTGAAGACGCTGCCGAAGTCGGTGATCTTCACGTCGGCGATCTGGTCGCCATCGTGCACCACCAGCAGATTGGCCGGCTTCACGTCGCGGTGGATCAACCCCTGTTTGAAGACATAGCCCAGCGCCATCGCGCACTTGAAGCCGATCTCGATCACGGTGGCCAGCGGCAGCAGGGCGTCGGCGCGGCAATAGCGGCGCAGCGTGCCGCCCTTGACGTACTCCATCACCAGGTAGGGCGCGTGTTCGTCGGCCACCGCGTCGAGGATCTGCACCACGTTCGGGTGGTTCAGCCGGCCGACCAGTGCCGCTTCGGCGGCGAAGAAGCGCTGCTGGAAGTGCTGCTCGCGCGCATCGTGCAGCACGCTGGAGCGCACGCGCTTGATCGCCACGTCCTGCTCGCGGAAGGGGTCGTGGGCGAGGAAGACCTCGCTCGTCGAACCTTCGCCGAGCTTGGCCTTGACCTGGTACTTGCCGATTGCAGCGGGAAGGGGGCCGTTCACCCTTGGAATGGTGTCGCGGGCGCCGCCGGTCCAAGACCGAAGAAGCAGCCCGAACAGGGCCCAAAAGTAGAATCTGCGCCCATGATCCAAGCCAAGCAAGAGTTGCTGGGCGCGCTCGCGGCGGCGCTCGCCGAAACGACAGCGGCCAGCGGCGTCGCAGCGCCCAATGCGCCACCAGCGGCCTTCGAGTCCCCGAAGCAGGCTGCACATGGCGACCTGGCCATCACGGCCGCGATGCCACTGGCCAAGGCGCTGAAGAAAAACCCGCGTGAAGCGGCCGCGGCGCTGGTCGAAGCGCTGGGCCGCCAGCCGGCCGTGGCGCGCTGGGTGCAGGCCATCGAGATCGCCGGGCCGGGCTTCGTCAACCTGCGCCTGAAGCCCGCTGCGCGCCAGGCGGTGGTCGGCGAAGTGCTGGCCGCTGGCGAGTTGTTCGGCCGCCGCGCGCCGAACGGGCGGAAGGTGATGGTCGAGTTCGTCTCCGCCAACCCGACCGGCCCGCTGCACGTCGGCCACGGCCGCAATGCGGCACTCGGCGACAGCATCTGCAACCTGCTCGCCAGCCAGGGCAACGAGGTTCTGCGCGAGTTCTATTACAACGACGCGGGCGTGCAGATCCAGACCCTGGCCGTCAGCACGCAGTGCCGCATCAAAGGCATCAAGCCTGGCGACGCCGGCTGGCCCGAGCAGGCGTACAAGGGCGAGTACATTGCCGACATCGCGGCCGATTTCCTGGCCCGCAAGACCGTCCGGGCCGACGACCGCTCGTACACCGCCTCGGGTCACGCCGAGGACCTGGCCGGCATCGGCCAGTTCGCGGTGGCCTACCTGCGCCATGAGCAGGACCTGGACCTGCAGGCCTTCGGCGTGCGCTTCGACCACTACTTCCTCGAAAGCAGCCTCTACGGCAGCGGCCGGGTCGAGGACACGGTCAAGCGCCTGATCGCGGCCGGCAAGACCTTCGAAGACGGCGGCGCGCTCTGGCTGCGCACCACCGACTACGGTGACGACAAGGACCGAGTGATGCGCAAGTCCGACGGCACCTTCACCTACTTCGTGCCCGATGTGGCTTACCACGTGGCGAAGTACGAACGCGGCTACACCCAGGTCATCAACATCCAGGGCACCGACCACCACGGCACCGTGGCGCGGGTGCGCGCCGGCCTGCAGGCGGTGGGTGTCGGCATCCCGGCCGGCTACCCCGACTACGTGCTCTACAAGATGATCACGGTGATGCGCGGCGGGCAGGAGGTGAAGATCTCCAAGCGTGCTGGCGACTACGTCACGCTGCGCGACCTGATCGAGTGGACCAGCCGCGATGCCGTGCGCTTCTTCCTGATCAGCCGCAAGAGCGACACCGAGTTCACCTTCGACATCGACCTGGCGCTGAAGACGGGCGACGAGAACCCGGTCTTCTACGTGCAGTACGCGCACGCGCGCATCCGCTCGGTGCTGGCGCAATGGCGGCAGCGCGGCGGCGCAGGCGGGGCCGCGGATACCTCTCTGCTCACCGCGCCGGCCGAACAGGCCTTGATGCTCAAGCTGGCCGAGTACCCCGACCTGCTGGCGCGCGCCGCGGCCGATTTCGCGCCGCACGAACTGGCCTTCTACGCGCGCGACCTGGCGGCGGCTTTCCACGCCTACTACGCGGCCGAGCGTTTCCTGGTCGACGATGCGGCGCTCGCGGGTGCGCGCATGGCGTTGCTGGCGGCCACCGCGCAGGTTTTGCGCAACGCGCTGGCGGTAGTCGGCGTCGGCGCACCCGAGAGCATGTCCAGAGAGCCCGCGGCGTCTGCAGCCGCTATCGGAGAACAGACATCGTGATCGCGAACCAACGTGGCGGCTGGACGACAAAGAATCCGCGCGGCGGCTTCGTGCTCGGCATGGTCGTCGGGCTGCTGGTCGGCCTGGCGCTGGCGCTGGGCGTGGCGCTGTACATCACCAAGGCGCCGGTGCCTTTCGTCAACAAGGTGCCGCAGCGCACGGCCGAGATGGACAGCGCCGAAACCGAGCGCAACCGCAACTGGGACCCGAACGCGCCGTTGGTCGGCAAGGCGGCGGCGAAGGTGGCCTCGGCCGCGGCAGCTGCCGCTGCGGCAGCGGCCACTGCCGCTTCGGCCGCAGCCACTGCCGCGCTGCCCCCGATGAAGCCGGCGCCGGCCGCCGCGTCCGCGCCGGCCAAGCCCTCGAAGGACCCGGCCGCGATCCTGGCCGGCACGCCGGTGCCGCCGCCCGCTGCCGCCGTACCGGCCCCGCCGATCGGCGGCAAGGCCGCGCTCGACCCCTTCGTCTACTTCGTGCAGGCCGGCGCCTACGGCCGTGTCGAAGAGGCCGACCAGCAGCGCGCCCGGCTCGGGCTGATTGGCCATAACGCCAAGATCACCGAGCGTGAACAGGCCGGCCGCGTCGTCTACCGGGTGCGCCTGGGCCCGTTTCCGACCCGTGAGGAGGCCGATGCTCTGCAAGCCAAGTTGCAAGAGCAGACGATCGAAGCGCAGATCGTCCGCGTGGAGAAGCCCTGATCCGTTAGTGTGACCACGGTCGCTGCGGGAACTCGCACGGCAGCAACCGATCCACCGGTGCGAAACGCATCCTCTCCAGCTCAATCAAGGACCCAGAACATGAATCGGCGCGACTTTTCCCTGCAATTGGCCGGCACCACGCTGGGCCTGGCCTGGACGGGGGGCGCGTCAGCGCAGGGTGGCCCGGTCGAAGGGCAGCAGTACGTCAAGCTCAGCACCCCGGCCACGCTGACGCTGCCCAGCCCCGACAAGAAGGTCGAGGTCGTCGAGTTCTTCGGCTACTGGTGCCCGCACTGCCATGCGTTCGAGTCGACGCTGGAAGCCTGGGTCAAGAAGCTGCCGGCGGATGTGTCATTCCGTCGTGTACCGGTGGCTTTCGGGCCGCCCCAGTTGCCGTTGCAGAAGGCGTTCTACGCACTCGAAGACCTAGGCCAGTTGCCGGCCATGCACCGCAAGCTCTTTGCTGCCATCCACCAGCAGGGCAAGCGTTTGTCCAGCGACGCCGAGGTGATCGAGTTCGTGGGCGCGAATGGCGTCGACGTGGCCAAGTTCCGTGAAGCCTTTGGCTCCTTTGGCATCAACACACGCATCAACCGTGCCCGCCAGTTGTCGGCCGAGTACAAGATTGATGGCGTGCCAGCGCTCGGGGTGCAGGGCCGTTTCTACACCTCGGGGTCGCTGGCCGGCAGCAACGACCGGATGGTCAGCGTCGCGGATTTCCTGATCCAACGCGCCCGTCAGGGCGTTTGAAGCGGCCGGCCCCGTCAGGGCGCCTGCCCCCCGACTTTCGGCCGGCGTGACATGCGGCGCGTTGCGCGCTGCAGCCTTGTGCTTTAATCACTGCAACTTTTGTGCCGCAGTGATGCCGACCCTTCGCCTCCTCCTCGTTGCCCTGGCCGCCGCAGCCGGCTTCGCCGTGCCGGCGCAGGCCGAAAAGGCCGACCGCAACAAGCCGATGGTGGTCGAGGCCGACCGCTCCGGCACGTTGGACTTGCAGCGTCAGGTCCTCGTCTACGACGGCAACGCTGTCGTCACACAGGGCACGATGCAACTGCGTGCCGAGCGCATCGAAGTGCGCAGCACGGCCGAGGGCTACCGCACCGCTACGGCGCTCGGCGCGGCCGGCAAACCGGCCAGTTGGCGCCAGAAACGCGACGGGGTGGACGAGACAGTCGAAGGGTCGGCCGACCGCATCGAGTTCGACAGCCGCAGCGACACCCTGCGGCTGGTCGGTGCCAGCACGGTCCGCCGGCTGCGCGGCGGCGCAGTGGCCGACGAGATCACCGGCGCGGTGATCGTCTGGGACAACAACGCCGAGCTGTTCAAGGTCGAAGGCGGCGCTTCGACCGCGGCCAACCCGAGTGGTCGCGTGCGCACCATCCTCAGCCCGCGGCCCGAGGCCGCGGCGTCTGCGCCCACCGCAGGTACGCCGCTGACACCCAGCCGCAGCCTGCCGGAGCCGCGTTGATGGCGGTGGCGGGCACGGCGTCGGTGGGTCAGGCCATCGGCGAGACCGCGGCGGCGCCGGCCCCCGCCCCGGCAATGCCAAGCAGGCTCGAAGCCGAGCACCTGCAAAAGAGCTACGGGGCACGCAGGGTCGTCAAGGACGTGCACCTGGCCGTCAGCGCCGGCGAAGTGGTCGGTCTGCTCGGGCCGAATGGCGCCGGCAAGACGACCATTTTCTACATGGTGGTGGGTCTGGTGCGCGCCGACGCGGGTGAGATCCGCATCGACGGCCAGCCGGTGCAGCGGCTGCCGATCCACCAGCGTTCGCGGCTGGGGCTGTCGTACCTGCCGCAGGAGGCATCGATCTTCCGCAAGCTAACCGTCGAGGAGAACATCCGCGCGGTGCTCGAACTGCAGGTCGGCGCCGACGGCCGGCCTCTGGCCGGCGCGGTGCTTGAGGGCCTGCTGACCAACCTGCTCCACGACCTGTCGATCGAGAAGCTGCGCGATTCACCCGCGCCGGCGCTGTCGGGCGGTGAACGCCGCCGCGTCGAGATCGCGCGGGCGCTGGCGACGCAGCCGCGCTTCATCCTGCTCGATGAGCCGTTCGCCGGCGTCGACCCGATCGCGGTGATCGAGATCCAGCGAATCATCGGTTTCCTGCGTGCGCGCGGCATCGGTGTGCTGATCACGGACCACAACGTGCGCGAAACCTTGGGCATCTGCGACCGCGCCTACATCATCAGCGACGGCAGCGTGCTGGCCGAAGGCACGCCGGGGCAGATCGTCGAAAACGCCGAAGTCCGCAAGGTCTACCTCGGCGAAAACTTCAGGATGTGAGCGCAGCGTCGATATGAAGTCGTCCATGCGCGCGCAACCCACGATCAAGCCGAGCCAACAGCACCGGCCTGCGACATGAAGCCGTCGCTGCAAGTACGGCTGTCGCAGCACCTGGCGCTGACGCCGCAGCTCCAGCAGTCGATCCGCCTGCTGCAGCTGTCCACGCTGGAGCTGCACCAGGAGGTGCAGCAGATGCTGGACCAGAACCCGTTCCTTGAACCCGAGGACGAAAGTCTGGCGACGCCCTTCGAAGCCCCGCCCGAGCGCCAGGCGGTGGACCGGCCCGTCGAGCGCGAGGCCGATGAGTCGCATGCCGCCGACACCGCACCCGACACCTTGCGCGAGATCACCGCGGAAGAGTTCGGCACCACCGAGCGCACCGACTGGGAGAACGGCACCGAGGGCGACGACTTCGACGGCATCCGCGAAACGCCCGGCAGCGCCGCCGCGCCACAAGGCGACGGCGAAGATGCCGACGGCAGCGAGCGCCGCAGCAGCGCCGGCAGCCTGCAAGACCACCTGCGCTCGCAGCTCGTCGGCATGCGGCTCGAAGACGAGGACCGCGCGGCGCTGTGGGTGCTGATCGATTCGCTTGACGGCGACGGCTACCTCGCCGACCCGCTGGAAGAGATCGCCGAACGGCTGGCCGAGATGCTGGATGCCGGTGCGCGGCAAGAGCGTGCCGAGGGTCCGGACCAGGTGCTGCTGCTCGAACGCCTGACCTGTGCGATGCGTTGGCTGCAAAGCATGGAGCCGCTCGGCGTGGGTGCGCGCTCGCTCGGTGAATGCCTGTCGCTGCAACTGCTGGCCACGCCACGATGCCCGGCGCGCGGGCTGGCGCTGAAGATCTGCGACCAGTACCTTGAACTGCTGGCAAGGCGCGACATGCGCCGCCTGACGGCGCTGACCGGTGCCGACGAGACCCTGGTGCGCGAGGCGCAGGCATTGATCAAGACCTGCGAGCCCAAGCCCGGGCGGGCGTTCAGTTCGGTCGAGTCGAACGCTGTCGTGCCCGACGTGATCGTGCGCAAGACCGGCCGCGGCCTGCAGGTGCTGTTGAACCCCGACGTGATGCCCAAGCTGCGCATCAACGACCTTTACGCGCAGGCGGTGCGCTCCACACGCGGCGCGGGCTCGACGGGTTTCGGCTCGCGGCTGCAAGAGGCGCGTTGGTTCATGAAGAACATCCAGCAGCGCTTCGACACCATCCTGCGCGTCAGCAAGGCCATCGTCGAGCGGCAGAAGAACTTCTTCAGCCACGGTGCGATCGCGATGAAGCCGCTGGTGCTGCGCGAGATCGCCGACGAGCTGGGCCTGCACGAGAGCACCATCTCGCGCGTGACCACGGCCAAATACATGGCGACGATCCACGGCACCTTCGAGCTGAAGTACTTCTTCGGCAGCTCGCTGCACACCGACGCCGGCGGCAATGCGTCGAGCACGGCGGTGCGGGCGTTGATCCAGCAGCTGGTGACCGCTGAAGACCAGGCCAAGCCGCTGTCGGACAGCCAGCTGAGCCTGATGTTGGAAGAGCAGGGCATCCAGGTCGCGCGGCGCACGGTGGCCAAGTACCGCGAAGCGCTGAAGATCGCACCGGCGTCGTTGCGCCGCGAGATCTGAGCAGCGCCACTGCCGTGGTCGCACTGTTTCTGCCTTGCGCCAGCGGCGTCGAGCCGCTGTTGGCCGACGAGGTGCAGCGCATTGCCGGCCGGCCCGGTGAAGCCGGCCGCGGCGGCGTGTGGATCGAAGGCGATGCGGTCTTGGCGATGCGGCTCAACCTCGAAAGCCGTCTCGCGCAGCGCGTGCTGTGGCCACTGATCGACGGGCCCTACGCCGACGAACACGCGCTGTACGACCTGGCGCGGCGGGTCGACTGGCTGCGCTGGATCACACCGGCGCAGACCCTGCGTGTGGACGTCAACGCGGTGCGCTCACCGCTGCAAAGCCTGAACTTCGCCGCGCTGCGCATCAAGGACGCGGTCTGCGACGTGGTGCGCGAGAAGCTCGGCGAAAGGCCCAGCGTAGACACGCGCCACCCGGACCTGCCACTGGTGCTGTTCCTCGGCCCCGACCACGCCACGTTGTACGCCGACACCTCGGGCGAAGCGCTGTTCAAACGCGGCTGGCGCAACGAACGCGACGGCGGCGTCAAGGGCGAAGCGCCGCTCAAGGAAACGCTCGCCGCGGCGATGCTGGCCGCCGCCGGCTGGCATGGCCGCGCCGAAGACGGGCCGCTGCTCGACCCCTGCTGCGGCGCCGGCACCATCGCCATCGAGGCGGCGCAGATGGCCTGCGGCATCGCGCCGGGCGCGCAGCGCCGTTTCGCCTTCGAGCGCATGTTGCCGTTCAGGCCGCAGCAGGCGGCGTGGCGCGCGATGCAGCAGGAAGCCCGTACCCGCGCCCATGCGCCGAACGTGGCGGTGTTCGCCGGCGACGTCAGCTTCCGCATGACCGACTTCGCCACCCGCAACGCCGAGCGCGCGGGCGTGTTGCAGGCGATCGAATTCAAGACCGCCGATGCCTTGCAGCGCCTGCCCCCGGCGTCGGCCGGTGTGCTGATGCTCAACCCGCCGTATGGCGAGCGCATCGAGGCCAAAGGGACGGGGTCGACGCCTCGCGACGCCGAGGGCACGGGTTCGGCGCTGCAAGGCGCGCGCGAAGCCTTCGAAGGCGGGGGATCGTCCGCCGAATTCTTCGGCGGCCTGGCTGCTCATTGGAAACGCCACTACGCCGGCTGGACCGCCTGGCTGCTGAGCCCGGACCCGAAGCTGCCGACGCTGATGCGCTTGAAGGAAAGCCGCCGCGTGCCGATGCGCAATGGCGCGATCGAGTGCAGGTTGTTCCGTTTCGATATGGTGGCGGGTTCGAACAAGGCTTCCGACAAGGCGCCCGCATGAAGATCGACTTTGTTTCCGACGTGGCGTGCCCGTGGTGCGCCGTGGGACTCAACGCGCTCGAGCAGGCGCTGGCTGCGGTCGGGCGTGATGGCATCCACGTCGATCTGCTGTTTCAGCCTTTCGAGCTGAATCCGCAGATGCCGCCCGAAGGCGAGGACGCCGACGAGCACCTGGCCCGCAAGTACCGCAGCACGCCGGAACAGCGCACCGCAGCACGCGCCAATCTGCGCCAGCGCGGCGCCGAAGTCGGCTTCAACTTCGGCACGCGCTCGCGGGTCTGGAACACCTTCGACGCGCACCGGCTGCTGCATTGGGCGGGCTTGCAGGCCGACGGCGGCTCGGCGCAGCGGGCGCTGAAACACGCGCTGCTTCAGGCTTACCACGGCGACGGCCGCAACCCGGGCGCGCGCGAGGTGCTGATCGAGGTAGCGGCGGCCGTCGGTCTGGACGCCACGCGCACCGCAGCCATCCTGGACAGCGACGAATTCGCTGCCGACGTTCGTGCATCGGAAGCGCATTGGCACCAGCTGGGCATCAATTCGGTGCCATCGGTCATCGTCAACGACCGCCACCTGATCCAGGGCGGCCAGCCGGCCGAGGTGTTCGAGCGTGTGCTGCGCGAGATCGCTGCAAAACCTGACAAGTCGGCGGCTGAAGCGGCGGCCTGAGCTGCCGCTTCAGCGGTACAGCGTCAGTCCGCCGATGCGGCGCTCGATGTCGGCCAGCAGGCGCTGGTACGGCGGCGCGCCGACACCGCCGAAGCGAGCCACGAACTCGGCCTGATCCAGGAACTCCGGCAGGTCGTCGACCTTCGGCATCAGGCTTGCCTCTGCCACACCGGCCGCCACGCGCTGCTGCAAAGCGCCCGGTTGTTCCAGCGCCATGCGGCCGAAGCGCAGGCCGGCCTTGTTGGCAGCCAGGTCGTTGAAACTGAAGCCGCTGCCGTGGCGCGAATCGGCCACTTCCTTGGCCAGGCCGATGGCATTGACGAGCGGGCTGGTGCCTTCCATCGCCAGCGCGGCGGAGATCATGAAGTGCAGCGGAAAGTCGTCGCGCCCGCCCAGCGTCACCAGCAGGCGGATCGGCCGCGGCCAATCGTGCGCCGCCGGCACGATGGCCACCACGCCGCGGCCGGTGGTGTACAGCGCCAGCGTCAGGATCGCAGCGCGGTTTTCGTGCGCCGCGTTGCCGCCCGCTGCGCTGCGCTCACGCGCCAACTTGAAGATCGGCCCCAGCAGCTGCGCCAGGATCAACGGTCGCTCGCCGACCGCAGCGATGTGTGCATCGACCAGCCGCACCAGCCGGTCGGAGTAGGCCCGCAGCCGCTCGCGTTCGGCGCCCGGCGTCAGTGCCGACAGCAGCCGCGAGGTGGTGTCCGCCTGCCAGCGGTAGACCAGCGTCAACCTGTCCTGACCGAAAGCGACGCGATCGACCACGTCGCGCAGATCGAGCAGTTCTTCCCCAATGCCCCAGTGCGCCAGGCCACGCTTGATCAGCGGCTCGGCGAGTGCGGTCGGCAGTGGCAACCGGCCCACCCGCAGCGAGGCCAGTTCGGGCAGACCACCGGTCTGCTGCAAGACGCCCTCGACGTTCAGCCACAGCCCGACCGAGGGCAGCAACGGCAACGGCTGGCTGGCATGCAGCGTGGCCGTACCGGGCGCCAGCCGCACTTCTGCGCGGCCGCCGAACGCGCGGTGGGCGCCGTGGTTCATCAACAGCGCCAGGTCGCGCTCGTTCAGCGCCACCGCCGTGACCTGACCTGGCGTTGCGCGGCGTGGATCGTGGTTGCGCACGACCGACAGGGCGTGCTGCACATCGGCCAGCCGCACACCGTCGGTCGCCGGCACGTCGGCCTCGAAGGACAGCACCAGCGCGCCGAGCAGCAGCGGCAGGCCGAGAACAGTGGCCAGCAGAGCCAGGGCCGAGGTGCGTAACGTGGTCATCGGCCGCGAGTCTGCCATCCAGCGCCGGGTTCGCCACCCGACAGCGCACAGCCCGTGGCGGATAATTCCGCTCTTTCGCGCGACCGTCATGCTCAACGTCTTCACGCTCGCCAACGGCCGCCTCTTCCAGCAGGAAATCGAAAGCGCCGAAGCACTCGCGGACTTAGACCCGGTGTGGGTCGACCTGGAAGCGCCGAGCGCCGACGAGAAGGCCTGGACACTGGCCCGCTTCGGGCTGGCGATTCCGAGCGACGCGGTCGACGACGATCTGGAAGAGTCCGCCCGCTTCTACGAAGAAGACAACGGCGAGTTGCACATCCGCTCGGACTTCCTGCTCATCGAGGCCGGCGCCAACAGCACCGCCGACGGCGCCAAGCCGGCGCGCAACGTGCGCGTGGCCTTCATCCTGCGGGCCGGCGTGCTGTTCACGGTGCATGCCGAGGATCTGCCGGTGTTTCGCCTGCTGCGCCTGCGCGCGCGGCGCACGCCGGCCTTGATCGAAGACGCCAAGGACGTGCTGCTCAAGCTCTACGACGCCGATGCCGAGTTCTCGGCCGACGCGCTGGAAGGCATCTACGACAACCTGGAGCGCGTCAGCCAGCGCGTGCTGACGCAGCAGGTGGGCGACGAGGCGGCCGGTGCGGCGCTGACGGCGATCGCCCGCGAGGAAGACCTCAACGGTCGCATCCGCCGCAACGTGATGGACACACGGCGCGCGCTCAGCTTCATGATGCGCAGCCGGATGCTCAGTGCCGAGCAATTCGAAGAAGCACGGCAGATCCTGCGCGACATCGATTCGCTCGACAGCCACACCGCGTTCCTGTTCGACAAGATCAACTTCCTGATGGACGCCACGGTCGGCTTCATCAACATCAACCAGAACAAGATCATCAAGATCTTCTCGGTGGCCAGTGTCGCGCTACTGCCGCCGACGCTGATCGCCAGCATTTACGGGATGAACTTCAAGTTCATGCCCGAGCTGGACTGGCAGGCGGGCTACCCCTTCGCGCTCCTGTTGATGGCCGCTTCGGTGGCGGCGCCGTTCGTGTATTTCCGCCGCAAGGGGTGGCTGCGCTGATGCGCCGCACCTGTTTCCCGTTGTAACCTGCCCGTAGTTTCCAAGAGGGACCGCGAAGCCGGCGTACGCCGGACGCGGCGCAGGGGCATGAAACGACACTGGCTTGAAGCGTCTTTGGCGGCGCGCAGCGCTGTTTTCGGCGTGGCCGCAACGGCCTTGCTGCTGGCCTGCGCGGGCGCCGCGCAGGCGCAGTTCACGATGGTGCCGTCGCCGCTGACCAGCGGCCCGCCGCGCGAATCGATTGCCGAGATCGAACGCGAATACCGCATCGACGCCGGCCGCCACCTGTACGCGGCGTACCCGATGCGGGTGTACCGCGGCAAGGTGCCGCCGCTCATCTACTCCGTCATGGTGGTGGAGACCGAGATCGACGCCACCGGGCAGGTGCTGAGCATCACGGTCGTTCGCAAACCCGCCGCCGACGAGGTGGCACCGTGGGTACAGGCGATGATCCGCCGCGCCGCGCCTTACCCGCCGCCGGCAAAATTTCCCGGGCGCAGCGTGCGCTTCCTCGAGACCTGGCTGGTCGACAAGTCGGGGCTGTTCCAGATCGACACGCTGACCGAGGGGCAGCAGTGAACCGGGCCCCGGGCCTACATCCCGGTCGAGCGTCGCACGGCTGGGAAGTAGGCGCTGTAGGGCAGGTGCCGCAGGCCCTTCAGCCACAGCGTGAAGCGCTTGGGGAAGTGGATCTCGAACTCGCCCTTGCCCCACCCGCGAAGAATTTCCCCGGCAGCCTGCTGCGGTGAAATCAGCGCCGGCATGCGGAAAGCGTTCTGCGCCGTCAGCGGTGTCTCGACAAAACCGGGGTTGATCAACGACACACCGACGCCTTTGGGATGCAGGTCCAGGTACAGCGTCTCGGCCAGGTTGATCAGAAACGCTTTCGTCGGCCCGTAAGCCAGCGACTGCGGCAACCCGCGAAAGCCCGCCACGCTGGACACCAGGCTCAGGTGCGCCGGCTTGCCGGCGGCGGCCTGCTTCAGCAGTTGTGGCAGCACGGCATCCAGCAGGTACAGCGCGCCCGTCACGTTGACCTCCTGGTGGCGCAGCGCAACGTCGAGGTCGAACTCGGTGGCGCGCATCGCGCTGTAGGTGCCGGCGAAGTAGCCGACGAGATCGATCGCGCCGTGTGCGCTGACGATGTGCGCAGCAGCGTTGCGCATCGCCTCCCGATCCGTGGCGTCGAACGCGATCGCCTCGCTACGCGGGTGGGCGGCGGTGAACTCGTCGAGCTTGTCGCGGCTGCGTGCCGAGACCACGACCCGTGCGCCCTGCGCGTGCAGCGCCGCGGCGGTGGCGCGGCCGATGCCGGTGGAAGCGCCGACCAGCCAGACCGTGCGGCCAGCCCAGCGGGTGATGCGCGGGTTCAAGGACATGTTGCGTGATTCATTTCTTGTGGAAGGAGAGAGTCACTTCGCCGAGGCGGAAGCCGAACTTGCTCATCACCGCCTTGTTCAGCATGACGCGCTCGTCCATCAGGTACATCCAGTCGTCGAACTGGACTTCGTAGACCTTGTCCTCGACCGGCAGCTTGAGCGTGTAGCGCCAGTTCAGCGCGTTGCCGGCGGCGGTGCCGACCGCCTCGCCGACCACATCGTCGGCACGGCCGCGCCAATTGCCGTTGCCCTGGTCGGTCAAGCGCCAGACACGGCGCTCCGTCTTGCCATCGCTGTAGGTGAAGCGTTCGTCGAGCGTGCCTTCTTTGCCTTGCCAGCTGCCGGTCATCTGCACGACGAAACGGCGCGCGACCTTGCCAGCGCGGTCGGTGAAGACGCCGTGCGCGACGAGATCGCCGTTGAAGTAGCTCTTTAGGTCGAGCACCGGCTTTTCAGCGGCGTAGTCAGCCGGTACGGGCGCGGCGGCGCAGCCGGCGAGCGCCAGTGCTGCCGTGCCGATCGCAGCGATCGCCGCGACCGCGGTGAGGGAAGATCGTCGATTCATCTTGACTCCTTGGTTTCGGGCAACACCCAGCGCGTGTACAGCAGCACGGCGGCAGCCCCCTTCAGCACGCAGGGCAACAGGCAATAGGCGATGGTCAAGGCATCGAGCGCGGCGCCGTCGCGCACGCCCGGCGCGTAGCCAAACACACCGAGCATTGGCAGCGAGATGCCGGCGGCCAACGCCAGGTTGAGCTTGGTGGCGAAGTTCCACCAGCCGAAGTAAGCGCCTTCCAGGCGCTGGCCGTGGCCGGCCTTCTGGATCACACCGGCCAGCAGCGCGCCGGGGATCGCCAAATCGGCACCGAGCGCGATACCGCTGGCGATGCACACGGCGGTGAATCCGGCGACATCGCCGGCGCCGAGCGCAGCCGCCCACGCAAAGGTGACGATCGCCAGCAGCATCCCGCCCAGCCAAGCCCGCGCCAGGCCGACGCGAGCGACAGCGCGAACCCACAGCGGCATCGACAACGCCCCGGCAGCGAAGTAGCTGGCCAGGAACAGGGGCTCGTAGCTCGGCGTCTGCAAGCGGTCGCGGATGAAGAACAGCACCAGCGTGGCCGGCACCGCGCTGGCCACGCCGTTGACGAGGTAGATGGCCAGCAGGCGGCGGAACGCGGGCGTGCGCAGCGGCTCGCTCATCGAGGCCGGTGCTGTGCCGGGTGCCACACCGATGCGCGGCTGCGGCGCGCGGGCCAGCAGCAGCAGCCCGATCACCAGGGCGACGGCAAACACCACCGTCGACACCGACAACCCCGCCACCGAAGGCAGCACGCTGGCCACCAGCACGCCGGCCAGCGCCAAGCCTTCGCGCCACGAAACGATGCGCGCGCGCTGGCCTTCGTCACCGCCCAGCCGCGCGCCCCAGGCCTGGTGAAGGACGGACAGCACGCTGTAGCTCAGGTACGTCACGGCCAGCAGTGCTGCGCACCACACCAGCAGCGCGCCGGTGCCCTCGACCGCGGGAAAGAACAAGCCGCGAAAGCCGATGACCACCACCACGCCGGCGGCAGCGGCGCTGGCCAGCACCAGCCGTCGCGAGCGCGAGAACCACGCATCGACCCAACGCCCGATCCACGGGTCAGCGACCGCATCGAGCAGCCGCGCGCCGAGCAGCAGCGCACCCAGCGTCGCCAACGGAATGCCGAATGCGGTGGCGTAATGGTTCGGCAGGATCACGTACAGCGGCAGCGCGACGAATGCCAGCGGCAAGCCGAGCGCGCCGTAGGCCACGCCCTGGCCGGCGCTGCCGCGCCAGGCCGTCACTTCTGCCCCTCGTTCGCGGTGTACCGCGGACGGTCCCCCAAGGGGACGCAGCGCCGCCTGCGGGGCGGCCGTGCGGCGATGCTCATTTCGCCAGCCCGAGCAACTTCTCGCGCAGAGTCGGCTCGCTGGACTTGGGCGACAGCCAGATGCCGAAGAACAGCTTGGCGAACTCAGGCTCCCTGATCTCGCCACGCGGCGCGGCGTTGAGGAAGAAGCTCGCGCCAACGCCCGGCAGGTTGACGCCCGTGAGGCGGTCGCCCGCCTTCACGTCGGGAAACAGTTTCTTCATCCCGGCCAGCCATCGCGCGGCGGGCTCGGTGGCGATCTCGCCCTGGCGGCGCATCTCGGTCAACGTGCGCTCGGCGATCTGCTCGCCGCCCACGCTGCGCAGGTACTCCAGTTCGAGCGCCAGCGGCAGACCTGCCCAGTCGGTGGCCACGGCGCGTTCACCGACCCACAGGCGTGCGTCGTAGACCCGCAGGCCGAAGAAGCGGAGTTGGCCGCTGCCTTGTTGCCGCGCCGCCGGCAGCGTGGCCATCAGTTCGGCCGGAACCGCCGGCGCTGCGGACTGCGCCCAGGTCCGGGCCACGGTGCACGCGGCAGCCGTGGCTGTTGCCACCAGCAAGGCGCGCCGCGACAGCCCTTTCACCCCGGCTTGCGCAGCGTGAACTGCACGACGCTGGTGTTGCCGGCAGCGAAGGCCGCCTCGCAATACGCCAGATAGAACTCCCAAACGCGCACGAAGCGGGTGTCGAAGCCCAGGCGTTGCACGCGCGCTTCTTCGGCCATGAACGACACCCGCCAGCGGCGCAGCGTCTCGGCGTAGTCGGCGCCGAAAGCGAGTTCGCCCACGACTTCGAGCCCGACCTTCGTCGCTTCGGCGCGGAAGGCCTCGGCACTCGGCAGCAGCCCACCCGGAAAGATGTACTGCTGGATGAAGTCGGTGCTGCGCACGTAGCGCCCCCACAGGTCGTCGCGGATCGTGATGCTCTGGATGCAGGCCCGGCCACCGGGTTTGAGCTTGTCGCGCAGCGTGGCGAAGTAGCTGGACCAGTACTCGCGGCCCACGGCCTCGAACATCTCGATCGAGGCGATGGCGTCGAAGGGCTCGTCGGTGATGTCGCGGTAGTCCTGCAGGCGCAGGTCGGCGCGTTCGGCCAGGCCTTGCCGCGCCAGCCGGTCGCGGGCCCATTCGAGCTGCTCGCCCGACAGCGTGACGCCGGTGATGTGGGCGCCGAAGTCGCGCGTCGCGGCCTCGGCCAGCGCGCCCCAGCCGCAGCCGATTTCGAGCACGCGGTCACCGGGCTTCACCTCGCATTCGACCAGTGCACGCCGCACTTTGGCGTGCTGCGCGTCGGCCGTGCTCAACGCCGTGTTGCCGCTGAACAGCGCGCTTGAATAGTTCATCGTCTCGTCCAGCCAGAGGCGGTAGAACGGGTTGCCGATGTCGTAGTGGGCGTGGATGTTCTTGGCCGAGCCGCGGCGCGAGTTGCGGTTCAGCAGGTGCTTGATGCGGTAGGCGAGCGAGCCCCACCAGGTGCCGTAGATCACCGCCTCGATGTGGTCGCGGTTGGCAATGAACAGGCGCAGCAGGGCCACCAGGTCCGGCGTCGTCCAGTGGCCGGCGATGTAGCTCTCGGCGAAGCCGATGTCGCCGCTCTTCATGGCGGCCGAACACACCCGCCAGTCGAGCATCCGGATCGCAGCGCGCGGCTCGCCTTCGCCGGCGCTGCCGAAGGCCATCTGGCTGCCATCGGGCAATTGCACGTCCATCCGGCCGTGCTGCAAGCGTGTCAGCAGTTTGAGCACCGCACGCGCTGCGGCGGGGGCGCCCGGGGGCAAGGCCAGGTCGCGGGAGGTGGCGGTCGATGACGTCATGAAGCGGCTGTACTTACTGAGGGTGAATCGACGGGGGGTCAGCGGATCAGTGGATCAGCGGGAAACGAAGGCCTGCGGCGGCGCCGGCTTGCTGAAGAAGGGCACGCGCTTGCGCCAGAGCTGCAGCGCCTGCCAGTGGATGCGTGCGATCACGCCGAGCGTCATCAGCGGCATGCTGAAGAAGGCCGAGCGCAACGCGCGTGCCGTCAGCGGCTGCAGACGCCCGCTGACGCTGGTGTTCAGCAGCGGGTTGCCGTCGTCGGCCAGGTGGTCGATGCGCGCCACGGTGCGATCCGCCGTGCGCATGAAGCGGAAGCGGTATTGCCCTTCGACGCCAAGGAAAGGCGAGACGTGGAACACCTTCTTCGCGGTTGCCTCGCGGCCGTAGGCCACGCCGTCACCGTGCAACAGGTAGCAATGGCGTTCGCCGAAGGTGTTGTTGACCTCGACGAGCACCGCCACCAGCGCCCCGGTGGTGTCGTGCGCGTACCAGAAGCTCACCGGCTTGAAGACGTAGCCCAGCACGCGCGGGTAGCAGTGCAGCCAGACCTCGCCGCGCGGCGCACCGGGGGCAAATACGCCTTCGGCTTCGAGCAGTGCATCGAGCCAGGCCAGTGCATCGGTACGGCCGTCGCCATGGTCGGCGTCGAAGAAGCTGAGCAGCCCTGCGCGGTTGCGCGGCAGTGCGGCGCTGGGGGACTTGCGCAGGCTGCGCAGCGGCAGCATCAGGAAGTAGGTGGGGTACTCGAAGGCGTGGTTGCGCGGGCTCAGCCGCCGGTGGCGGACGACGCCGCGGCCGAGCTGGGCCGTGCCCCCCGGTTCGGTCACGCCGCGGCCCTCGTTGCGGGCTCGGCTTGCCACTGCGCCCGCAATCGGTCGGCGACATCCAGGGCCGACGACAAGCCGTCTTCGTGAAAGCCGTAGCGTGTCCACGCGCCGCAGAACCAGACATGGCCCCGGCCTTGGATCCCGGGCAAGCGGTGCTGCGCGTCGATGGCTGCAGCGTCGAAGACCGGGTGGCTGTAGGCGTAGTGGCCGAGCACCCGCGCCGGGTCGGGCGGATGCGCCGGGTCGGGGTTCAGCGAGACGATCACCGGCTGTTGCCATGGCAACGGTTGCAGCCGGTTGATCAGGTAGTGCAGGCACACGCCGGCCTGCTCGCGGCCGGTGTCGGTGGCACGGGCGTAGTTCCAGGCGGCCCAGGCGGCACGGCGCTTCGGCAGCAAGGCTGCGTCGGTGTGCAGCACGGCTTCGTTCGGGTGGTAACGGATCGCGCCCAGCACCGCGCGTTCGGCCTCGGTGGCGTCGTGCAGCAGCGCCAGCGACTGGTCGCTGTGGCAGGCCATCACGGCTTCGTCGAAGCGCTCGGTGCCGTGGTCGGTGGTGACGACGACACCGGCGCTTCCTTCGCCCGGTGGCAGCCGGCGCAAGCTGCGCACCGGCGTGTCCGCGCGCGCGTCGGCCAAGCCGGCCAGCAGCTTTGCCACGTAGTGTTTCGACCCGCCCCGCACGGTGTGCCACTGCGGTCGGTTGCTGATCTGGATCAGGCCATGGTTATGGCAAAAGCGGATCATGGTCGCGACTGGAAAGCGCAGCATCTGGTCGGTGGGGCAGGACCAGATGCACCCGATCATCGGCAGGAAGTAGCCCTCGCGGAAAGCGGGGCCGAAACGGTGCCGGTCGAGGAAGGTGCCGATCGGCTCGTTCATTTCATGGCCAACCCCGGCCTTGGCCATGCGCGTGGCCAGGCGGTTGAAGCGCATCACGTCCGCAAGCATGCCGATAAAGCGTGGCGAAACCAGGTTGCGGCGCTGGGCGAAAACACCCGCCAGGTTGTTGCCGCTCCACTCCAAACCTTGCTGCGGCACCTGCACCGAGAAAGACATCTCCGAAGGCGCGGTGGCGACGCTCAGCGCGTCGAACAACTTCACCAGATTCGGATAGGTGCGGTGGTTAAAAACCAGAAAGCCGGTGTCCACGCCATGCGTGACGCCGTCCAGGGTGACGTCCACCGTGTGGGCGTGTCCACCGAAGCGTTTGTCGGCCTCGAACAGGGTGACTTGCGCCTCGGCGGACAAAGCGCGTGCCGCGACCAGCCCGGTGATGCCGGCACCAATGACCGCGACCCGCCTCATGTCTGCTGCTCCTCGACCGGCAAGTACGGCCGACGGTCCCTCGCGGGAATAGTGGGCTGGCTCGGGGCGGCCCGGCGATCGGCCCGGCTATTCGGCAACAGCAGCGCTGTACCGGCAGCGGTACCCCTTGGAAGAAAGTCTGTCGTGCAACGCCCCGACGCGAACGAGGGAGGGAGGGAGGAGGAGGAGAGACGCCTCGGGATTTTTGTCGGGTGAACCGACAGTCTGCACGACAGGATAAAGAGGGCCGCCCTGGGCTTTCGCGCCGACGGCATGCCTGCTGTGAATCGGCCGATGGACAGAAGTTCCGACCTGAGTGCCTGGGCAAGGCCTTCGGGTAGTGCGGCAGATTCAGGTGCGGAAAGCTTCATGGAGCTGCTGGTACGCGGGTAGGTGCAGATCGGTTTCGAGGGCTGCGACGACCGATGACAAGCGGGAGATCGACAAGCTCACGTTGAACTGATCAGTCGCAAACGAACTGAAGTGTATTCGATGGCGATCAATACCGCTTGAAAGACCTTGAACGTCGCCATGCGGCAGTCGTTGCCGTACCACTGTCCTGTTCAAAGCCATTCCTCTGACCTATATTAGTCACGGTCCACCCCCCGATCAACGTTTTGTCCAAGACATGGCAGCCGTGGTTTCCCCGGTTCCCCGGCGCGCTCACCGCCGCCAAAGAGCCCAGCCGATGGAGTCGCTGTGAACGACCGCACCCGGATCGCCGCCCTCACGCTGTCCATCGCGGCGGTCGAGCGCGACACCGGCCTGAGCAAGGACACCCTGCGCGTCTGGGAGCGCCGCTACGGCTTTCCCACCCCCGACCGCGACGCCGCCGGCGAGCGTGCCTACACGGCCGACCAAGTCGAGAAGCTGCGCGTCATCAAGCGCTTGATGGACGGCGGGCACCGCCCCGGGCGCATCGTGCCGTTGCCCTTTGCCGAACTCCTGCTGTTGTCGGCTTCGTCGGTCGCCCCGCCCAGCCACAGCGCTTCGGCGTCCGGGCCCGAGCCGGCCGACATCCGTGCGCACCTCGACCTCATCCGAGCCCACGACATGCGCGGGCTGCGGATCGAGCTCACGCGCCAGCTGTCGCGCTATGGCGTGGCCCGCTTTGTCGTCGACGTGGTCGGGCCGCTGAACACCGCTGTTGGCGACGCATGGTTGCGCGGCCAGCTCGAGATCTTCGAAGAACACATGTTCACCGAGACGATGCAGGTGGTGCTGCGGCAGACCATCGCCGGCATCCCCGAGCCTGCTGGATCGTTCCGCCCGCGCGTGCTGCTGGGCACCTTCCCCGGTGAGCCGCACGGCCTGGGCCTCCTGATGGCCGAGGCGATGTTCGTGCTCGAAGGCTGCCCGTGCATCAGCCTGGGCACCCAGACACCGCTATGGGACGTGGTGCTGGCCGCCGCGGCCCACCGTGCCGACATCGTCGCGCTCAGCTTCACCGGGTGCATGAACCCGAACCAGGTGGTCGACAGCCTGACCGAACTGCGCCAGAAGCTGCCGCCGCCCGTCAGGGTGTGGGCAGGCGGCAGCGCGCCGGTGCTGCACCGGCGGCGGGTGGCCGGTGTCGAGCCGATGGCCTCACTGGAGGGCCTGCCGGCCGAGTTGCGCCGCTGGCGCAGCGCGGCCGGCGTGAACGTGGTGACCTGACCCGGGCCACCGATATCCCTGCCCCCGGCTCCCTCCTACACCGCCTGCGTCCGCGCCGGGTTATCTTTCGCACCTGCCGGTCATCAGCCGAACCGGCTTTTCCAACGCTCACGCCCCATGCTCTACCCGGAACTGTTCAAGCAACTCGAAGCCGTGCGGTGGAACATGGACACGGATATTCCGTGGGCGCGGTTCCAGGCGGACAAGCTGACCGAGGAGCAGGCGCAGACCATCAAGATGAACGCCATCACCGAGTGGGCGGCGTTGCCGGCCACCGAGATGTTCCTGCGTGACAACCGCGACGACAGCGACTTCAGCGCTTTCATGAGCGTGTGGTTCTTCGAAGAGCAGAAGCACTCGCTGGTGCTGATGGAGTACCTGCGCCGCTTCCGGCCCGATCTGGTGCCGACCGAAGCCGAACTGCAAGCGGTGCGTTTCGAGTTCGACCCCGCACCGGCGCTCGAAACGCTGATGCTGCATTTCTGCGGCGAGATCCGGCTGAGCCATTGGTACCGTCGCGCGGCCGAGTGGCACACCGAGCCGGTCATCCGCACCATTTACGAAACCCTGGCGCGCGACGAAGCCCGCCACGGCGGCGCCTACCTGCGCTACATGAAGCGCGCGATGACGAAGTTCGGCGACGAGGCCAAGGCGGCGTTCGCGAAGGTGGGCGTGTTGATGGCCAGCGCGCGGCGCACCGCGCAGGCCCTGCACCCGACCAACCTGCACGTCAACGTCAAGCTGTTCCCGCTCGACACCATCCAGAGCCGCCTGCCCGACCCGAAGTGGCTGGAAGACTGGCTCGACCGCCAGATCCAGTTCGACGCGGTCTGGGAAGGCAAGGTCGTCGAGCGCATCCTGCACAACCTGAGCCTGCTGATGGAACGCAGCTTCGCCAGCGTTCAGGAGCTGAACCGATACCGCAAGGAACTGGCAGTGTCGCTGGCTGCCCGGCCGCAGCCGGGGGCCTAGACCGCAGGCTCTGTCGCCGGCTCAGCCGCCGGCGCGGCGCGCCAGCATCGCGGATTGTGCCGTCTTCCGGTCAGCCGCCACGCGCGCCACGCTCGGCCTTTCGGCGAGCAGCGTCGTGTAGGCCTTGACGTCTATGCCGCCTGCGGCGAGCAGGTCTTCACCGTAGACCGCCTTGGTGGCCATCACCACCACCGGCAGGCTGGCCCAGGCCGAGCAATCCGCGAGCGTGAAGCGCTCACCCGCCACGTACGGCGCAAAACGCGCCAGCCGCTTGAAGCCGGCGATGTGCTTGACCAGCTTGTCGCGAATGCGCGCCTTGGCGGCATCGTCCAGCGGCGTGCCACCGAAGAAAGCCGAGCCATACAGCTCGCGCGCAACCAGTTCGATGTGCAGGTCGACGAAGGTTGCCAGCTCGCGCACCTTGGCTGCGGCGAAGGGATCCACCGGCACCAGCGGCGGCGTGGGCCAGCGGGCTTCGAGATAGTCGACGATGACCTGGCTTTCGCACAGTGCCTGCCCGTCCACGCGGATGAACGGGATCTTGCCCAGCGGCGAGGCTGCGAACTGCGCCTTGTCGGTGATGCCGACACCGGGTGTGCCGGTGGGTTCTTCGCTGAACGCGATGCCTTTCTCGATCAGCGCCAGCTTGACCTTGTTGTAGTAGTTCGAGACGGGGGAGCCACAGAGAGCGATCACGTCGCAGGTCCTTTCAGGTTGGCGGATCGATTGACGAGCCCGATGCCGACGCACACGGCGGCCAGCGCCACCGCCAGCCGCAACGTCAGCGGCTCGCCGAGCAGCAGCACGCCGGCGAACAAACCGAACACCGGCGTGAGCAAGGTGAAGACCGAAATGCGGGTCGCCGGATAGTGGCGCATCAACCAGAACCAGACCAGGTAGCTGACGAAGGTGACGACCACCGTCTGGAAGGCCAGTGGCCACAACGACACACCGGTCAGCTGCGCCGGCCAGGCCTCGCCCGCCAGCCACGACGCGGCTGCCAGCGCAACGGCGGAGACCGCCAGCTGGTACATCAGCGCCTTCTCGGGCAACGCGTTTGACAGCTTGCCGGCGCGCAGCGCCAGTGTCGTCAGGCCCCAGAACACCGCGGCCACGAGGCCCAGCGCATCACCCAGCCATTGCAGCGGTCGTTCGGCAGACGGCGCCGCGAAGCCTTCGGCGAATGCCCACACGACGCCGGCAAAGGCCACCACGAGCCCGGTCAGCTGGCGAGCGCTCAGCTGCTCCGAGCGCACGATGAAGGGCATGCCGAGCGCGACGACGAACGGCGACATGTACAGGAACACGACCATGCGCGACGCGGTCGTGAACTGCAAGCCGAGGAAGATGCAGGCGAACTCGGCCGCGAACAACGTGCCGGCCAACCAACCCGCGCGCCCGGTGCCATCGGCGCGCCACAGCGGCAGGCCGCGCCATGCCGACCACGCTGCCAGCAGCGCCAACGCGCCCGCTGAACGCACCGCCGCCTGCAACAGCGGCGGGATCTCGATCAGCGATACCTTCGCCGCCACCTGGCCCAGGCCCCAGACCGCGCAGCAGCCGATCAACAGCGCCACCGCCAGGCCATCGAGCTGCGACTTGCGATCGCTGGGAGGTGGCCGGCTGGGCGTCTGTTCCTGGGCCTGGGCAGTCACGCTCGTCATCCGGCAGATTGTGGCCGCGGCACGCGTTGCCGCAGCGTCACCAGCACGACAGCCGCGCACAGCGCGCCGGCCAGCGATCCGCTGCTGTGCGCCAGCGGGGCGATCGCGATGTCCCACTCATCGGTGCGGCGCAGCACCTCGCCCCACGGCGCCTCCAGCCAGAGCTTGACCAGCAGCGAGAGCCCGACGCCCGCGCCGATCCAGCGGCTGCCGCGCGGCACTTGCTCGCGCGGCCCGGCGATCAGCCACAACACGCCGATGACCGTGCCGGCATGCATCACGCCGGACAGGCCGCCGTAGTGCGCGAGTTCGGGCCTGATCAGCAAGCCGAGCTGCGTCAGCGGCCAGGCCACGGCCCAGGCCAGCGCCATCGGCCATGGCACACGTGCGGCCCAGCCGAAAGCGCCGACGACTGCGGCGCCGGCCAGATTGGCAGCCAGATGCAGGACGCTCCAATGCACGAAGGCGCCAGTGATCGCGCGCCAAGGCTCGGTGCCCGCGAGTACCGGTTGCCAATCCCACGAAGCTGCCGGCAACCACCACGCCAACACCGAGCCCGCGCCGGCCACGGCCGCCAGCGCCACCCACGCGCGACTCGGTGGATTCAAGCGCCGAAGACCGCGCGCCACAGCGCCAGGACCGCGTCGCGCGGGGCGGCCAGTTCCTCGGCGTCGAACTGCGTCGGCCGTTCGTCCAGCCGTGCCTGGTGTTGAGCGCGGCGCAGGGTGCGGTAGGCATCGGCGGCGCTGCTGCCGATGCCGGGTGCGAGCAAGCCCGCGGCCTCGGCGCGTTGCAGCAGCGCGATGTTGCCGGCGTTTTCGCACAGCGTCTGGTGCGCTGCGGCATGGGCGAGCACGAGGTACTGAACCGCGAACTCCACGTCCATCATGCCGCCGGCGCTGTGCTTGACGTCGAAGCGGCCTGAATCCGAACCGGGAACCGGGCGCGCCGCACGCACCCTCTCGCGCATCGCGCGCACCTCGCCGCGCAGCGCGGCCGGGTCCCGCGGCGCGCTCAACACGGCGTGCCGAGTGGCTTCGAAACGCGGCGCCACGTGCGCCGCGCCGGCTGCGAAACGGCCGCGCGTCAGTGCCTGGTGCTCCCAGGTCCACGCGGTGTTGCTGCCGCGGCCGCGCTGGTAGTCGTCGAAGGCCCGCACGCTGGTGACCAGCAGCCCCGCATTGCCGTTGGGGCGCAGCGCGGTGTCGATGTCGAACAGCTCGCCGGCGGCCGTGCGCAGCGTCAGCCACGTGATCAGCTTGCGCACGAAGGTGCCGTAGATCTCCTGCGCGCGTTGTTTGTCGTCTTCGCCTTCGTCGTCGTAGAGGAAGACGACATCCAGGTCGCTGCCGTAGCCCAACTCTTTGCCGCCGAGCTTGCCGTAGGCGATGACGGCGATCCCAGGCGCTGCGCGGTGGCGCTGCTTAAGCAGCGACCAGGCCCAGCGGATCGTGACGTCCAACACCGCGTCGGCCAGCGCCGACAGATCGTCGGCCACCTGCTCGACCGAGAGCTGCCCCTCGACGTCACGCACCAGCGTGCGGAAGACCTCGGCGTGGTGGGCGCGGCGCAGGGTGTCAAGCAGCTGTTCTTCGTCGGCTTCGCCGCTGCGGTGCCAAGCGGCCAGACGCTCTTCCAGTTCGGCCTTGAACGCTGCCGCATCGAAGCGCTGATGCAGCAGGCGTTCGTCGGCCAGTTCGTCGATCACGCCCGGGTGGCGCATCAGGTACTGCATCGGCCAGCGCGCCAGACCCAGCAGGCGCAGCAGGCGTTGCTGCACCTCGGGCCGTTCGACCAGCAGCGCCAAGTAGTTCTCGCGCCGCAGCAGCGGCTCGATCCAGTCGATGAAGCGAAGCACGCCGGCTTCGGTGCACGCGCCTTCGCTCAGCGAGATCGCGGCACGCTGCACCAGGCGGCCCAGGCGCAGCCGGCTCTCGTCGCGCAGCGCCTGCACGCGCGGGCTTTGGGCCCAGGGGCGGATACGTTCGGCGAGAGCGGGCTGCAGCTTGTCGAGTAGCGCCTCACTGTCCACCGGCAGCGGGCCGCCGCCGCAGGGTTTGCAGGGTTGGCCGCCGCGTGCGCCCGCGCCGCCGTCGCTGCCGGCGCCGGGTGCGACGCTGAGCAGGGCATCAAACTCCGAGGCCACCGTCTCGCGCACTTCCATCAGCAGGCTCTGCAGCGGGCAGGGGCCGTGCGTCGCGGTGGCGGGGTCCAGCAGGCCCAGGCTGGCGGCGATCCAGTGCAGGTCGGCATCCGCCGTCGGCAGCAGGTGCGTCTGCTGGTCGTCGAGGTACTGGATGCGGTGTTCGATGCGCCGCAGCAGCGTGTAGCCGGCGGCCAGCTTGTCGGCCATTTCGGCCTTCATCAGCCCGCGCGACACCAGCCGCTGCAAACCGCGCAGCGTGCTGCGGGTGCGAATCTCCGGGTATTGGCCACCGCGCACCACCAGCATCAGCTGGACGATGAACTCGATCTCGCGAATGCCGCCACGCGACAGCTTGACGTCGTTGGCGCGCTCGGGCCGGCCCATCGCGCGGCGCTGCGCTTCGTCGCGGATCTTGCGGTGTAGCTGGCGCAGCGACTCGAACACGCCGTAGTCCAGGTAGCGCCGATAGACGAAGGGCGTGACGAGCGAGCGCAGCGCCAGCGCGCGCGCGCTGCCGATGGCCGAGCGCGGCGCGACGATGCGGCTCTTCAGCCACGCAAAACGCTCCCATTCGCGGCCCTGGGCCTGGAAGTACTCCTCCAGCATCGGCAGGCTGCACACCGGCGGGCCCGAGTTGCCGTTGGGCCGCAGGGCCAGGTCGACGCGGAAGACGAAGCCGTCGTCGGTGGTCTCGCCGATCAGCGCGTACAGGCGCTTGGCGACGAAGCCGAAGTACTCGTGGAACGACACCGGCTTGGGTCCGGCCGTCATCAGGCCGGCGCCGTCGTCTTCATAGACGTAGATCAGGTCGATGTCCGACGAGACATTCAACTCGCGCGCACCGAGCTTGCCCATGCCCACGATCCAGAACTCCACCCGTCGGCCGTCTTCGGCCAGCGGCGGGCCGTGGCGCTCGTCGGCTTCGGCGAACGATTGCGCCAACGCCAGTTCGAGCGTGGCTTCGGCCAGCGCGGTGCAACCTCCGGTGATGTGTTCGAGTGGCGCGGCCTCTTCCACGTCCAGCGTGGCGAGCCGCTCCAGCACCAGATGGCGTGCCACGCGCAGCGCACTCGGCAGGTCGTTGCCGGACCCGCGCAGCACGCCCACGAGGGCGGTGATCGAATCGAAATCCGGTAAGCCGGCGGGCCATGCGTCACGCTCGCCGGCGTACCGCCTGCGGATGCGTTGAACGAACCGGCTGTGTGATGCCGGCGCCGCTACAGGATGACTTGCGCCCATCCCTCTTTTCTCCACTCCAGGCCGCCGTGGTCGACTCTCTCGTCGGCACCGGATTTCCGTGTGCACGGGGTCGTTGAGGCAGACCAAAGGTTAGCCGTTTTCCTTGGCCGACTGGCGCGCCGGGGTAACCGCCCGGGGCAAACCCGTGTGCGCCCCGCGCACAATGTCGCGATGAGCACGCCAATGAAGCTGGCCGCCTGCCAGATGGTTTCCACGCCCGACGTGGGCCGCAACCTCGAGGCCGCCGCGCGCCTGGTGCGCCAGGCGGCGCAGGCCGGTGCCGGCTGGGTGGCACTGCCGGAGTACTTCTGCCTGATGGGGCGGCGCGACGACGACAAGCTGGAGATAGCGGAGTCGGCGGCCGGTGGGCCGATCCAGGCCTTCCTCTCGGCCACCGCGCGCGAGCACGGCGTGTGGCTGGTCGCCGGCACGCTGCCGGTGAAGGCGCCGGTGGTCGGCCGGGTGCTGAACCGCTGCTGCGTCTACGCGCCGGACGGCAGCGAGGCCACGCATTACGACAAGGTGCACCTGTTCGCTTTCGACAACGGGCACGAGAGCTACGACGAAGGCCGGGTGCTCACGCCGGGCAGCGAGCCCGTCGCGTTGCAGGCGGGCGCGCTGCGGGTGGGGCTGTCGATCTGCTACGACCTGCGTTTCCCCGAGCTGTACCGCGCGCTGATGGCGCCGCCCTGCGACGTGATCTGCGTGCCGGCCGCCTTCACCTACACGACAGGCCGCGCGCACTGGGAGTTGCTGCTGCGCGCCCGCGCCGTCGAGAACCAGTGCTACGTGCTCGCGTCGGCGCAAGGCGGCACGCACGAAAACGGCCGCCGCACCTGGGGCCACAGCATGGTCATCGACCCGTGGGGCGAGGTGCTGGCGGTGTGCGAAGAAGGCGAGGGCGTGGCCATCGCCGAATTCGACCCGGCGCGCATGGCGCAGGTGCGCCAGCAACTGCCGGCGCTGGCACACCGCCGGCTCTGAGCAGCAGCGTACGGCCCTGTCGGGTCAGCGCCAGCCGAACATCATCTGCCGCGCCAGCCAGCGCTTCAGCTGCGGCGCAGCCTGGACGGCGGCCAGGCCGAGCGAACGTGCGCTCGCGGCGCCGGGCAACTGCCAGGTGAAGCTGCGGGCCAGAAAGTCGGTGGTGGCGATCGTGCTCCAGCGGTCGGGGGCGCGGGCCCACTCGATGCGTTTGAGCGCCACGTCGAGGTCTTCGGCCCAGCGCAGCGCCGCGACCAGTGCATGGGCGTCGCGCAGGCCCAGGTTCATGCCCTGGCCCGCCACCGGGTGCAGCGTCTGCGCTGCATTGCCGACGCGCACCGTGCGGCCATGCACCAGCGTGCGCTCGGCGTTCAGGCCGAGCGGGAAAGCCTTCAGTTCGCTGATCGATTCGATGCGGCCTGCTGCGGCGGGGAAGATCGTGCCGAGCACTGCGCCGCGCTGCACAGCGTCGAGTTCACGCACCGGGTCGTCGGCCTGCGGCACGCACCACACCAGCGCGGCGCGGTGGGCGCCGTCGGCCAGCCTGGGCAAAGGCAACAACGCAGCCGGCCCGTGCCGGGTGAAACGCTCGAAGGCCATGCCGCGCGTGGCGCCGCCCAGCACCACGCTGCCGACCCACGCCGTCTGCGTGTAGTCGTGGCGCACCGTCTTGTGGGCCTGTTCGGCGAACACGCCGCCCTCGGCCACCACCGCGAGGTCGAAGCGCTGCGTGCCGCCGCCTGCGCTGCGCACATCGACGCCATCGGCCACCGCGTCGATCGCTTCGACGCGGGTGCCCAGCCGCGTCGTCAAGCGGTCAGGCGCGTCGGCCGCGTCGGCCAGCCACGCCGCCTGCAACGGCGCCAGCAGCGAGCCATAGGCCAGCACCGCGCCGAGCTGCGGGACCCCGAGCGCCGCCGCGTGCAGTTCGACGGCGCTGGCGCCGAGCTTGTCGCCCAGCAGTGAAGGCGTGGCCTGCGAGACATGCACGGTCGTGATCGGCTCGGCCGCGGCGCCTGCGCCACCGGCGTCCCACACCCCCAGCCGCTGCAGGAACTGCACGCTGCCCAGCGACAGCGCCAGCGTGCGCGGGTCGCGCGAGACATCGTGGTCTTCCGCGCGCGCATCGAAGACCGTGATCGATGCATGCGGCACTAACCGTGCCGCGTGCAACGCCAGCGCCAGCCCGACCGGGCCGGCACCGACCACCGCGATGCGCCAAGCCGTATTCACATGGGTCCCTTGTAGCTAACCGGCGCGTATTATTTCCCGTGCATCCAGCAAGGGTGCTTCACGACGAGGGACGACACCATGGCGCTGATGGACTTCATCAAGAAACAGTTCATCGACATCCTCGAATGGACCGAGGCCGGTGATGGCACGCTCGCCTGGCGCTACCCGATGGCCGGCAACGAGATCCAGTACGGCGGCTCGCTCACCGTGCGCGAAAGCCAGGCCGCCGTCTTCGTCAACGAAGGCAAGGTCGCCGACGTCTTCGGCCCCGGCATGTACAAGCTGACGACGCAGACGCTGCCGGTGCTGACCTACCTGAAAAACTGGGACAAGCTGTTCCAGAGCCCGTTCAAGAGCGACGTCTACTTCTTCAGCACCCGCACTCAGCTCGACCGGCGCTGGGGCACCAGCCAGCCGGTGACGATCCGCGACAAGGACTTCGGCGCGGTGCGGCTGCGCGCATTCGGTAACTACGCCTTCCGGATCAGCGACGCGAAGCTGTTCCACACCAGCATCAGCGGCACACGCGACCGCTTCACGCTCGACGATGTCGACGGCCAGTTGCGCGGCCTGATGCTCCAGCACATCAGCGACGCGGTGGCGCAAAGCGGCGTGCCGTTCCTCGACCTCGCCTCCAACCAGGTCGAATTCGCCAAGCAGTTGCTCGACGCGACGGCGCCCGAGTTCGCCAAGCTCGGCCTGGCGCTCGATGCGGTCACGGTGCAGAACGTCAGCCTGCCCGAAGAGCTGCAGAAGATCCTCGACCAGAAGATCGGCATGGGCATGGTCGGTGGCGACATGGGCAAGTTCATGCAGTACCAGACGGCGCAGGCGATCCCGAAGTTCGCCGAGGGCGCGGGTGGCGGGGGCGGCGGTGTGGTCGGTGATGCGATGGGCCTGGGTGCCGGCGTGGCGCTGGGCCAGGTGATGGCGCAGCAGTTGAGCCAGGGGCTGCAAGGCAACAACGCCGCCGCAGCGGCGGCTGCAGCGGCCGCGGCGCCGGTCGCGTTGAGGCCCGACGAGGTGATGGCGACGCTGGAAAAGCTCGCCGACCTGAAGGCCAAGGGCATCCTCACCGAAGACGAGTTCACCTCGAAGAAGGCCGAGTTGCTGAAGAAGCTCGTCTGATGAAGCAGAGCGGCCCTGCGCCGGGCCGCCCCAAGCAGGGCCAGCTCTCTCGGGGGGCTGCGCCCGCGCCGAGCGAGCGCCTGCGCGCTCGCGAGTGGCTGGCGCAGGATTGCCGGCTTGCAAGCCGGCAGGCGGAGAAGGCGCGTAGCGGCAAGCCTGGGGGCCAAAAGTGACTCGCGCCTGGCGCGCGCTGTGCCCGAACTGCGGCGCGCCCGTCGAGTTCGCGTCTGCGGCCTCGGCCAGCGCCGTCTGCAGCTTCTGCCGCAGCACCCTGGTGCGCGAGGGCGAGGCGCTGCGCCGCATCGGCGTCAGCGCCGAGTTGTTCGACGACCACTCGCCGTTGCAGCTGGGCGCCGGCGGCACGTTCCAGGGGCTGGGCTTCACGCTGGTCGGCCGCCTGCAGTACGGCTATAGCGTCAGCCCCCTGGCGTCGGCTGCGCCGCCGCTGCCCCCCGCGGGGGCAGGCTCGACCGGCAAAGCCGGATCGAGCCTGGACGGCAGCTGGAACGAGTGGCATGCCTTCTTCGTCAACGGCCGCTCGGCCTGGTTGAGCGAAGACAACGGCGCCTATGTCTTCTCGATGGACGCGCCGCTGCCGGCCGACGCACCGACTGAGCTCGACCCGCTGCGCGCCGGCAGCCGGGTGGTTGTCGACGGCCGTTCGTGGGATGTCGCTTCGGTGGTGCGCACCAAGCTCATTGCCGCACAAGGCGAACTGCCATCACCGCCGCGGCTGGAAGGCGAGTTCACCGTCGTCGATCTGCGCAACGACGCGGGCGACGTGGGCACGCTGGATGGCAGCGACCCGGCTACGCTGCACTGGTCGCGCGGCCGCTCGGTGCGCCTGGCCGATCTGAAGCTGCAAGGGCTGAAAGAAGGCGCGGCCGAGAAGACGTTGGTGGGCCGCGCTTTGCCATGCCCGAGCTGCGGCACCTCGCTCGAAGTCAAGCTCGGCAGCACCCAGAGCATCACCTGCCACCAATGTGCGGCGGTGGTCGATGTCTCGGCCGGCATCGGCGCCGACCTGGCGCACTACCAGCAGAACAACAGTGGCACGCGACCCGGCGGCTTCGGCGCCGAACCGCAGATTCCGCTCGGCCGCACCGGCACGCTGCAACTCGGCGGCGAAGCGCTGCCCTGGCAGGTGGTCGGCTACCAGGAGCGCTGCGACATCCCCGACAGCGCCGACGAAGAAACCACCTACTGGCGCGAGTACCTGCTGTACCACCGCACGGCCGGCTTCGCTTTCCTGGTCGACAGTAACGAAGGCTGGAGTTGGGTGCGCCCGCTGACCGGCGCGCCGCGGGTGCGCGGGGACAGCGCCGAGTGGCAGAGCGTCAGCTACCGCCAGCGCTTCACCTACGCCGCACACGTCACCTGGGTGCAGGGCGAGTTCTACTGGCGCGTTCAGCAGGGTGAGCGCGCCGTCGTCACCGACTACGAAGGCACCGGCTCGAACGCCACGGCGCGCCTGTCGCGCGAACAGACCGGCAACGAGGTCACCTGGTCGGCCGGGCAGACGGTGGACGCCGCCACCGTCGCCGAAGCCTTCGCCATCGCGCCCGCAGACCGCGCGGCGCTGCAACGCGACGCGTCGCCGGTCTCGTCGGTGGCGCGCGGCAGCAGCAAGGTGGTGATGCTCTTCATCCTCGTCGTCGCGGTGATGATCGTGTTGTCGATGTGCAGCGACAACGACTGCGACGAAGTCCGCAACACCTTCGGCGCCAGCAGCGCCGAGTACCAGCAGTGTCAGCGCAGCCGCGCTTCGGGCGGCGGTGGCTACATCGGCGGCGGTTCGTACGGCGGCTATCGCAGCGGCGGCGGAAGCCACAAGTGAAAAATCACATCCACTCGTACAGAGGAGCAAACCCATGATGGGAATCGAATGGCTGCGGCCCGGCGTGTTCTTCGGCTCGCTGCTCTACGCGCTGCTCGGCGTCGGCGTGTTCTGGCTGTGTTTCGTGATCATCGACAAGCTCACGCCCTACAACCTGTGGGAAGAGATCGTCGAGAAGAAGAACATGGCGCTGGCCATCGTCGTCGGTGCGATGTGCATCGCGATCGGGCTGATCGTCTCGGCCGCCGTGCACGGCTGAGCGGGCAGCGCTCAGGTGTACGTGATCCAGCCGTTGCGCGCCGGGGCTTCCAGGTGCGGTAGGTGGTTGAAGGTATTCAGCAGGTGCCGCTTGGGTGAGAACGCGAACTCGGTTAGCGCGGTGTTGCGCAGGCGCAGGTTCAGTTCGACCATGGTTTCGCCGGGCGCGCCGAGCACGTGGGCCACGGCGGTCGAGATCGGGCCGCCGCTGCTGACCAGCAGCACGTCGCCATCGTGATGCGTGCGCACATGGTCCAGCGCCGCGACCACGCCGCTGCGAAAGCCGTCCCAAGTGGGCATGCCTTCGGGCTGCAGCTCGCCGGCCATCCAGCGTTTCAGGCCGTCGCGCAGCAGCCGGAAATGGGCGCGGTAGATCTCCGGCGTGTCGGGCCGGGCGAGCTCGCCGGCATGCACGGTGCGGATCACCGCTTCGCTGTCGTACTCGTTCAGGCCCGGCCAGGGCAACGCAGCGGGCAGCGGCGTGCCGAAGCCTTCGGCCAGCGCCGCCAGCGACTGCTCGTGGCGGCGCAAGGTGCCGCACAGCACGCCCTGAAAGGCGATGCCGCGCGCGGCGAACCACGCCCCCAGCGCATGGCACTGCTGCGCGCCGAGCGGGCTCAGCTGGTCGTAGTCGGCAGAGCCGAAAGAAGCCTGACCGTGGCGGACGAGGTACAGCGTTCCCATGGTGGAGATTCTGCGTGGCGGCCGTTGCTAAAGGTGTCGCATGCCTGACAGTGGCGCGGGACGAGCGCCGGGCCGCTCCCAAGCCGGCCCGCATCCCCTTGGGGGATCGCCCGACGTACCCGGCGGGCGAGGGGCCCACGTTTCGCCGGGCCGCTCCCAAGCCGGCCCGCATCCCCTTGGGGGATCGCCCGACGTACCCGGCGGGCGAGGGGCCCACATCTCAGCGGGCGAGGTAGCGTTGCTGGCCAGCGTGTTCGTCGTCGCAGCCTGCGGCCTGGTCTACGAACTGGCGGCGGGCGCGCTCGCCAGCTACTTGCTCGGCGACTCGGTGCTGCAGTTCAGCACCGTCATCGGCGCCTACCTGTTTGCGATGGGCATCGGCTCGTGGCTGAGCCGCTACGTCGAGCGGCAGCTGGTGGCGCACTTCCTGCGCATCGAGCTGCTCGTCGGCTTCATCGGCGGGCTGATGCCGGCGGCGCTGTTCGTCGCGCACAGTCTGCTGCCTGAAGGCGCGGGCGCCCCGTTCCGCGTGTTGCTGTACGGCTTGGTCGGCATCGTCGGCGCGTTGGTCGGGCTGGAGATCCCGCTCGTCATGCGCATCCTGAAGCGGCACTTCAGCGAGCGTTATGCGCTGCGCGAACTGGTTTCGCAGGTCCTGACCTTCGACTACCTCGGCGCACTCGTGGTGGCGGTGGCGTTTCCGCTGCTGTTCGTGCCGCACCTCGGGCTGGTGCGAACCGGCCTGTTCTTCGGCCTGCTGAACGCCGCGGTGGCAGTGTGGGCGTTGTGGCTGTTCCGCGCCGAGCTGCGGCGCTGGCGCGCACATGCCTGGGCCTGTGCGGCGGTGATCGTGGCGCTGTCAGCGGCGATGTGGGGCGCCGACCGGTTGACGACCTGGGCCGAAGACGGCTTCTACGGTAACGACATCGTGCTGCGTGAAAGCAGTGCCTACCAGCGCGTCGTCGTCACACGCGGGCCCGAGGGCACGCGGTTGTTCCTCAACGGCAACCTGCAATTCCACTCGCGCGACGAGTACCGGTACCACGAGGCGCTGGTCCACCCGGCGATGGCTGCGCACGGCGCGCCGAAGCGCGTGCTGGTGCTCGGCGGCGGCGACGGCATGGCGGTGCGCGAGGTGCTCAAGCACCCCGCCGTGCAGCAGGTGACGCTGGTCGAGCTCGATCCGCACATGACGCGGCTGTTCACCGCCAATGCGGCACTCGCCGAGTTGAACGCCGGTGCGTTGTCGAACCCCAAGGTGCGCGTGATCAACGCCGACGCCTACGCCTGGCTGGAGGCCAACCGCGAGTTCTTCGACATCGTGGTCATCGACTTCCCAGACCCGACCAACTTTGCGTTGGGCAAGCTCTACAGCACCAGCTTCTACGGCCGGGTCGATGCAGCGCTGGCGGCCAGTGGTCTCATGGCTGTGCAGACCACCTCACCGCTGGTCGCGCGGCGCAGTTTCTGGACCGTGGTGGCCACGCTGGAGGCCGTCGGCTTCACCGCAACGCCGTACCACGCCAACGTGCCGAGCTTCGGCGAGTGGGGCTTCGTCATCGCCGGCCGCCGGCCGTGGACGGCACCGTCGGCGTTGCCGGCGGGGCTGCGTTTCCTGACCCCCGAAGGCCTGCCCGCGCTGATGCATTTCCCACCCGACATGGCCCGCGTGCCGGCCGAGCCGAACCGGCTCAGCAACCAGGTCCTCGTCACCACCTTCGAAGAAGAATGGGGCAAGGTCCAGCGCTGATGCCGCTGACGCCGCTGCGCCGCTTCAGCCGCCCGAACCGTCGGCAGGCGCTGCTCGCCGGCCCGGCCGCAGCGCTGCTCGGCGCCTGCCGCGGCGAGCCCGAACTGCCGCCGATCGACGCGCGCTGGGTTGGCGCCACGCCGGTCCGTGGGCACCGGTTGCGGGATGCGACGGCTGGTTGGCCTGCCGCGGGCGACGAGAAGCGCGTCGGCGCCGTGGTCGTCGGTGCCGGCATCGCCGGCCTGGCTGCTGCGCGTGCGCTGATGCGCCGCGGCGTCGACGACGTGCACGTGCTCGAACTGGAAGACGCCCCCGGCGGCAACAGCCGTGGCCACCGGCTGGGCGGCATCGCCTGCCCGCTCGGTGCGCACTACCTGCCGCTGCCCGGGCCGCAGGCGCGAGAGGTCAGCCAGTGGCTGCACGAGATCGGCTTGCTGAAGACCGAGTTCGGCCGCACCGTCGCCGATCAACGCCATCTGTGCCACAGCCCGCAGGAGCGCCTGTTTTTTGAAGGCGAGTGGGTCGAAGGCCTGCTACCGCCCGCCGCACCCGGCAGTGCCACGCTGACGCAGTACAGGCGCTTTGCCAAGGCCGTCGAAGACGCGCAGCGCATCGGCTTCGCGCTGCCTTCGACCCGCGCGCCGTGGACGCCTGCGCATGCCGCGCTCGATGCCGTCACCTTCGACGCATGGCTGTCGGCGCAAGGCCTGTCCGACGCGCCACTGCGCTGGTACCTCGACTACTGCTGCCGCGACGACTACGGCGCCGACAGCCGCGGCGTCAGCGCCTGGGCCGGCCTGCACTACTTCGCCAGCCGGCACGGCTTCCACGCGCCGGGCGACGAGAGCGATGCTCGCGAAGGCGTCTTCACCTGGCCCGAAGGCAACGCCTGGCTGGTGCAGCGGCTGGCCGCGCCGCTGGGCGAGCGCTTGCACAGTGCACGTACCGTGCTGCGCGTCGAAGAAGCCAGGGACCATGTCGCGCTGGCCGTGCACGACGAACGCAGTGGCAGCGTCGAACGCTGGCGCGCGCCGCTGGTCGTGCTGGCCGTGCCGCTGTTCGTCGCCACGCGGCTGCTGCGCACACCGCCGCCGGGCTTGAGCGAAGCCGCCGCCGCGCTGGCCCACACGCCGTGGCTGGTAGCCAACGTACTGCTCGAACGCCCGCTGTTGCCGCGCCCTGGCGCAGCGCCGGCCTGGGACAACGTTGCCTATGGCAGCACCTGGCTGGGCTATGTCGACGCCAACCACCAGAGCTTGGCCACCACGCCCGGCCCGACCGTGCTGAGCTTCTACCGGGCGATGCCGCCCGCAGAACGCATGGCGCTGTTGCAAGCCAGCGCTGACACGGCGGCTGCGCACGCGATCGACAGCGCCCGCGACATGCACCCCGAACTGCGGCTGCGTGTGAAACGAATCGACCTCGCCCGCTGGGGCCACGCGATGGCCATCCCCGCGCCGGGTGTGCGCGGCCACGCCGCGATCGCCGCCGTGCGCAACGCGCGGGGCCGGGTGCGCTTCGCGCACAGCGACCTCTGCGGCAGCTCGGTCTTCGAAGAGGCCTTCACGCTCGGCCACACCGTAGCCGAGCGTGCATGACCACATTCAATCCGCCAAAGGCAGCTCGCGCCAGTTCAAGCGGCGCATCCCGGTGCCCGTCAGTTGCCGGATGTCGATCGGCTTGATCTCACCCTTGTCGCTGCCCGCCATCAAGCGCAGCGTGCTGCCGCCGGTGGGCTTGTTCACGCTCAGCCAGCGCAGGTCGGTGACGACGCCGTTGATGGCGTCGTTGTAGGCCAGCGTGTTGTTACCCGAGACGATGGCGCTCTGCCCCAGGCCCACGTCGATGGCGAAGATGCGGCTCTTGCCCGAGGCGTTGCACACGTCGCCGTTGGGCAGCATCGCGGCGAAGGCGACGATGCCGTAGAACGCCGTCGGGTCCGAGATCACGCGCCAGCCCAGGCTGCCGGCGCCGGTGCCCAGGTCGTACCACCAGCCGATCTGCGTGACGGGATTGAGCAGGTTCTTGACCGTCAGGTCGGTCAGCTGCTTCAGCTTGCTCTGCGGGATCGGGAAGGTGAAGCCGGCTGGCAGCGTGCTCGGCGTGCTGAACACCAACGAGGTGCCGTCGATTACCCCGTAGAAGGTCTGCGGCTGGGTGCTGCTGACGTCGGTGCTGTCGAGGAAGCGGCCGCTGCCGACGGTGACGAAACGCTTGCCGGTGATCGGCTGGATCACGACCAGCGGCCGCGATGTCACCGGCACCCGCGCGCCGAGCGTGTCGGTCAGCTCGGCGATCTTCGTCGGCGTGGCGTAGGCGCCGGTCAGTGGCGTCAGGTCCAGGCGCCACAGGTTGCCCAGCAGGTCGCCGGCGTAGACGCTGTCGGCCGTGTAGTCGGTGCGGTCGAGCACGAAGGCCTGCACTTGTGCCAGGCCGGCCTGATCGCTGGCCGAGCCGACGGCGCTGCCGTTGGCTTCCTTGGCTTCGATCTTCTCCAGTAGCAAGCCGGTGCGCGGGTTGACGATGAAAAAGTACGGCTTGCCGTCGGTGTTGTTGTAGCCCGAGCCGAAGATCAGCACCCAGCCGTACTTCTTGGTCTTCACCGAGGCCGGCTCGCCGAAGGTGTAGCCCAGGTCGGCGTGGCTGAACTCCCACAGCACCTTGGTCGCCACGTTGGCCTCGGTGGTCATGGTGGCGGGGTCGGTGACGTCGATAGCGAAATAGCTCTTGCCGCCCTTGCCCAGCGAGCCGATCAGCACGCTGCGCCAGTCGGTGCCGGTGCCGCCGACGGTCTTGCCGAAGTCGATGTCGGTGACCAGCGGTGTGCCGTCGACGAAGAACTTGTGCGCGAAGTCAGGGTCGCCGCGGGCGCGCAGGCCGTTGCTGTTGGGGGTGGTCGTCGGACCCTGGAAGAGCGCGGCGGGCACGTAAGCCCAGGCTTCCTGGCCGGCGGTGGAACCGGTGAGGGCGCCGTTGATGGCATGCAGCATGCCCGCGTTGCTGCCCACATAGACCATGGTCGGCCGGCTGGCGCGCAGCAGCTTGAAGGCCGCGTAGCCGGGGTTGGCCGCTTCGGACAAGCCGGCGTTCGGCGGGCCGATCGGGCGCGTCTTCGAGCCGACGATGTCCCCCACCGGGGTGGCCCGGTTACGGTAGATCTTGGCGCTGCCGGTGACGGTGGAGGCCTCTTCGTGCGTCGGGTCGCCGCGCAGGTAGTTCAGGTAGTCGCCGCTGTCGTTTCCAGTGCGGTAGGCGGTGTCGAGTGCATCCTGCTGGGCCGCCGACAGGCTGGCCAGGCGGAACGGCACGCCGACGCCGGTGTCGTCGCGGCGGGTGACGATGCGGCGGTTGGTGTCCCAACCGGTGCCCGTGATCTGCGGGCCCAGCTTGGCGCTGAAGGCCCAGGCTTCGGTGGCCGTTGCGGCACCACTGGTCTCGTCGAAGACGATGGTGCTGGCGGTGATCTCGCCGGTCCAGTTGCCTGCGTCGTACTTGGCCGAGTAACTGGCAGCGCCGGCGCTTGAGACCTGCGGGCTCGACGGGGAGAACGAGGTCGTGAAGGCGTTGAGATCGGCGGCAATGCTGGCGAAGGCCTTGGTCAGGCCGCTGACCATCTGGTCGGGCCGCGACGCCGTGAAGTAGGTGTCTGGCCGCGCCTGCGTAGAGCCACCGCTACCCACGGTTTCGCCGGTGGTGCTCCACCAGGCCAGCGGCAGGTCGGTGCTCTGCGTGTAGGGGTCGAACACGTTCGGCACCTTGAAGCCACCGTACTTGGCGGCCAGGTAGAACTGGTTGTTGGCCTTGTAGGTCTGGAACTCCAGGATGTCGAGCCAGTAGGTCTTGACGGTCTGCTTGCCCTTGGTCTGCGGGAATGCCGCGTCGTCGGGGCGGATGTCGACCGTGGCGCTGTCGTAGGCCACGCCGGCCATCAGCGCCGAGTTGTTGCTGCAGCAGCCGTTGTACGGGTTGGTGGTGCCCAGGCTGGCGCCCAGCCCGTGCAGCGCCCCGACCTTGTTGGTGGCCAGGGTGGCGTTGACCGGGTCCAGCGACAGCGTCGACGGCACTGCCGGTTCGTTGCCCGAACCGCTGCCGCCGGGCACGTTCTTGTCGGCGTGGGTGTTGACGTCGCCGATGCCGAGCACGAAGTTCTTCTGGCACGAATACTGGATCGGGTCGTCCCAGGTGGTCAGGACCGGAAAGCCGTCGACCCAGGTCGTCTTGGTGGCGGTGCTGGCGCTGCCGGTGTTGGTCCACTCGGGTACGTTGCCCAGCTTTTTGAAGTAGCGGATGGCGGCGTAGTACAGCTCGCCGACCGGGTCGTAGGTCTTGTACGAGCCCGGGGTGACCTGGCCGAACTTGTTGAGGTAGTTCATCACCCCGCTGTTGCTGACCGGCACGCCGAAGACGGTGGCGGTGGTCGTCGCGTCGGCGGCGTCGGGGTTGACGTAGATGATGCCGGTGTTGCTGTCCCACTCGGCGTTCGGGTTCGTCGTCGGTGTCTGTGTCGGAACGATCACCTGCGGGCCGACGAACTTCTGCCGCGCGCGCAGCACGCCGCCGTCACGCTGGATGTTGCTGTCGTTGAGGTAACCGAAGGCGCTGTAGCGGATCTTCGCGGCGTACTGCTGCAGCAGGCCGGTGGGCTTGTAGATCTCGCTGCCGGAGTTGGGGTAGGCGGTGCAGTTGGCCTCCAGCGGGCCGGCGCCGGCGCTGGTGTCGCAGACCTTCACGCGCACGCTCACTTCATAGACCGTGCCGTCGGTGACCGCCGCGCCGGTGTAGTCGACCGGCGTGCCGTTGAGGTTGCCGGTGCGGGTTAAGCGCATCTTGTTGCCCAGGCCCTGGATGCGCATGTTCAGCGCCGACCAGTTGAACGGCGTGCTGCTGCTGACCAGCGCCGAGCTGCCCAGGTTGCGGTTGGGGAAGTTGCCGGTGCCGCCCTGGCCGCTGGCCCAGGCCTTTTCAACCAACGTGATGCTGGTGGTATCCAGCGCGCGGTAGCCGCCGGTCAGCACGGCGCGGAACGGGTCGATGGTCTGCATCGTCGCCCAGTTCAGGAAGTTGCCGCTCCATTTGGTGCTGGTGGCGCAGGTCTGGTTGGTCGCCGCGCCGGCCGGGTAGAAGTGGCGCAGCGTCTCGGTCGCGTTCCAGCTGTAGAGGTAGCACTTCTTGGGGTCGAAGTACCCCATGTAGATCGTCGCACTGGCGTAGGTGTTGGCCACGTGGGCCACGCTGACGGCAGTCGGGAACTCCACCGACAGCGCCAGCGCCAGGTTGCCCGGCACGGCGGTGTTGCTGAACACCGGTTGATCGGCCAGCGGGGTGGTGGCTTGTGCGGTGGCGGCGCAGAGCGCCGCGGCCGTGGCGGCAAGCAGCACGCGGCTGGCGGTGTGGAGACGAATCTTGGCCATGCGGGACTCCTCGGGTACTTTGCTCACAACGTGAACGTCGATTGCATGAAAGCCTGCGTCGAACGCGGCCCGCTCACGCGGATGCTCAGCCGGTAGACGACCTGCTGCGGAATCAGGTTGTCCAGGTTGAAGCAGTCGCTGGCGCTGCAGCCGATCGGCTGGCCGGCGTCGGTCATCGTGCAGTGGGTGACGGTGGCGCTGCCGGTGTTCACGCACAGGCGGTCGACCACCCAGCGCAGCGTCACGCCCAGGTCGGCCACGGTGATGTCGTTGCCGGCGCTGCCTGCGGCGCCGAAGGCGGTGTCGTCCACCAGTACCGTCGGCAGGCCCTGCGCGTTGGTAGCCAGCAAGGTGGCGCTGTAGTTGCTGGCTACGCTGGTGGCCTGGCGCGCGGCGTCGGTGGACAGCGCACCGGTCTTCATCAGACTCAACACCACGTCGACCGCGCGTTCGCCCTGGTTGGTGAGGTCGCGCTTGAAGCCGAGGTTGCCGGTGTTGGTCAGCGTCGTGCTGGTCGAACGCAGCATCGCGACGGCGCCGATCATCATGATCAACAGCGCGATCAGGCCGAACAGCATGACGACGCCGCGGGCCGGCGCCCGGCGCAGGCTTTGAGGAGTGCGGTGGAAAGTAGGCATGGTGTTCAGGAGCGTTGCATCAGCAGCACGTTGCGCAGCGGCACGGTGAAGTCCAGCGTGCGGTAGCGCATCACGCGGTCAGCGGTAGCGATGGCGTGGTCGTGCGTCAGGCCGGGGAGGTCACCAAACAGCGTCAGGGTGGCGGGCGATACGGCCACCCGCTCGGGCGACGAGTTACGCAACACCAGGCCCACGCGGATGGCGACGATGCGCGTCAACGCCAGCTGCGAGGCCGGCGAGCCGTCCATCAGGGTGGCCGCATTCCACGGCGCAGTGGCGGGGTCGACCCACAGGTCGACGCGGCCGTCGTCGTCGGTGTCGATGCCATAGCGCGCGCGCAGGTCGACCACGCCGTCGGCCAGCGGCTGCAGGCGCTCGTGGCCGTCCATCTGCAGCAGGTCGTAGGCCACCAGCGTGTTGTTGGCGCCGACACCGATCAGCTGGAACGCCGGCCGTTTGCCGGCCGTGCTGCCGATCGACGAGGCCCAGCCGACGGTGGACGCACCAATGGTCGCCAGCGCGACGCCGCCCACCGTGCTGGCGGCATAAGTGCCGCCGAAGGACAACAACTGGTCGGCACCGCCGACGAAGCCGCTGGCGACCTGTTCGACGATGCAGGTATCGCCGTTCTGCGACAGCAGCACCAGATCGTCGGCGCGCAGGCCGACGGTCGAGTTCAGCCGCAGGTCGGTCGTGGTGGCCGAACTGGGCAGTACGCGCTGCGGTGTTTCGCCCAGGCCGGCAGAGCCGGCGCCGACGATCAGCACATCGGAGCCGTCGGTGCCGGCACCGGCCTGTACCACGATCGGCGCCAGCCGGATGGTGGTGTCCACGCCGGCAAACGGCGCCGGGAAAGCGGTGGGCCGCGGCAGCACGGTGGTGCCGCTGCGTGCCACGCGCAGCGGGCAGCCGAAGGTCTGGCGGCCGATCTGCGCGAAGCCCGAGCCGGCGCTGCGCAGCGTACGGTCCAGCGAGTACGACAGCCAGGTGCCGTTGCCGGAGACGTCGTTGATTGAGGTTAGCGCACGGCGCCCGGCCTCGTGACGGATGAGCATCATCGTCACGGCCAGCGTCAGGCCCATACCGATCGTGACGGCGACCAGCAGCTCAACGAGCGTGAAGCCGTGAGCCCCTCGTCTGGCGAGTACGCCAGCCGATCCCCCGAGGGGATGCGGGCCGGCTTGGGAGCGGCCCGGCGCTCGGCCCGTTGCACCTAACTTCTTCATGGCGTCACCCGCGGAATCATGACTTCGGTGATGTAGCGGTGCGTGCTGCCGGCTGCCAGGTGCGGCGGCCGCCAGCTCACGGTGATGCGCGCCACGTCGGCCGTGACGACGACGGTGCCGGTGCCTTCAGGCAGGCCGCGGCCCAGCGGGTCGGCGACCACGCCTTGCCAGGCAGTGAGGGTCGGGACGTCCAGCGTGACGGTGTTGGCGCCCCACATGGCGCTGGCCAGGTCGTTGGCCAGCAAGGCTGCGCGCTGAGCGTCTTCGGCGCCCTTGCTGGCCTGCACCGCGCGCGCCTGCATGCCGACCAGCCCGAGCAGGCCGAACGAGAACAGCAGCAGGACGATCAGCACTTCAATCAGCGACAGGCCGCGTTTCACACGCCCCCCGGCAGACGGGTATGTCTGCCGACTCCCCAAGGGGGTAGCGGGCCGGCTTGGGGCGGCCCGGCACTCAGCCCGCGGGCCGCGTCCGAACAGACGGAAAGTGGTCTTCATCACGGGCACCCGTCGGGGTTGCCAGCACCGAGCACGCGGCCGGGGTCGCACATGCGCACCTGGCCGCCGAGCGCGACCAGCACGCGTTGCGGCCGGGTGCTGATGGTGGAACTGATGTCGTAGCGGCTGGCCGAGCCGTCGGCGGCCAGGGTGCATACCGCGCCGCCAGGGCCGGGCGCGGCGTTGGCCACCTGGCGGCCGGCCGAGTTGAAGCAGATCGCGCGCGGGCCGGTGATGCTGACGCCGGCGCCGAAGTCGGCCAGCGTGCCGCACTGCACGGCCACGACCGGGTCGCCGGCGACCAGCGCAACGGTGCGGATCTGCCACCGGCTGCCGTTGTCGTTGCTGTTGTTGCCGGTGGTGCAGCTCGTCGCGTCGGTCAGGAAGAAGACCACCTGCCGGTTGCGCCGCACCGCTTCGGCCTGCGCCATGCGGGCCCCGTTCTGCAGCGTGTCGCTGACGGTCCGAACGCGGGCGTTGCTCGTCCAGTTGGCGAAGCCGGGTGCGGCCAGCTTCAGCAGGATCGCCAGCAGCGCGACCGCCACCATCAGCTCCACGAGCGTCACCCCGCGGCTGGGCTGACAAGGGTGTGGCATCAGCTGCACACCTGCCCCTTCTTCACCATCCATTGGGTGGTGCAGGTGTTCCAGCCACTGCCCGGGGCGGCCGTGGTGGCGCGCACGTCGGCTTCGCTGATGGTGAAGGTGAAGCCGGTGGCCTGGCCGCTGCCCACGGCGCTCAGCGTAAAGGCGGCGGCAGTCGGTGTGCCCGAGCAGCTGACCACGAAGAGGCCGAAGGTGCGCGTGGACACGGCCGCCGCACAAGGCGTGGTGAAGGCGCCGACGGTGGCGTAGCTGCGGTTGTCCTGGAAATGGCGTTCCATCTGCGCGCGCAGCACCGACAAGCCGTTGGTGGCGTCGGCGAGCTGGCCGCGGCGCAGGTAGTCGAGGTAGCTCGGATACGCCACCATCGACAGGATGGCAACGATCGCCACCACGATCATGACCTCGATCAGTGTGAAGCCGGCGTGGCGGCGGGTAGAAATCAGCGGGCGATTCATCGGCGGTGACCTCGGCATGTCCATGACGGCGGGTTGCCGCGCGGTGACGGCCTGCGCGAACCCTGCTTGACGTGCTGTATCGGCCGCTGGTGGTGCGACTTGAGGAGATAAGCACGGCCCGCTGGCCGCCGGGTTGCAACCGGATGTCAATGGCGCGTCCCTGTCCGGCCCTGGCGTGCTGGCGTTTTGCGGACAATCCCACAGTGATGAACCCCAACGACCTGCCCGCCTACATGGCCCATCTGGGCGCTGCCGCTCGCGCGGCGGCGGCCGTGCTCGCCGCGGCGCCCACCGCGGCGAAGGACCGGGCGCTGCGCGCGCTGGCCCGGCGCCTGCGCGAGGGCGTGGCCGGGTTGACGGCCGCCAACGCCATCGACGTGGCCGCCGCACGTGAACGCGGCCTGGCCGCGCCGCTGGTCGACCGGCTGGTGCTGTCGGCCCAGGTGCTGGAAACGGTGGCCGAAGGCTGCGAACAGATCGCTGCCATGCCCGACCCGGTTGGTGAGATCAGCGAACTCAAGCGCCGGCCGAGCGGTATCAGCGTGGGCCGCATGCGCGTGCCGCTGGGTGTGTTCGGCATGATCTACGAGAGCCGGCCCAACGTGACGATCGAGGCCGCGTCGCTGGCCATCAAGAGCGGCAACGCCGCGATCCTGCGCGGCGGCTCGGAGGCACTGCAGTCGAACCTGGCGCTGTGGCGCGTGGTGCAGGCGGCGCTGCTCGAAGCCGGCCTGCCGGCCGATGCGGTGCAGCTGGTGCAGACCACCGACCGCGCGGCCGTTGGCCGGCTGATCACGATGCCGGAGGCGGTCGATGTGATCATCCCGCGGGGTGGAAAGGGCCTGATCGAGCGCATCAGCGCCGAGGCCAAGGTGCCGGTAATCAAGCACCTGGACGGCAACTGCCACGTCTACGTCGATGGCGAAGTCGATATCGATCTTGCGTTGAAGGTCACCGACAACGCGAAGACGCAGAAGGTCAGCCCCTGCAACGCTGCCGAGTCGCTGCTGGTGCATGCGGGGCAGGCAGCCAACTTTCTGCCGAAGATCGGCGCGGTCTTCGCGGCCAAGGGCGTGGAGATGCGGGTGTGCGAGGCCAGCGCGCCGCACCTGGCCGGGCTGCCGAAGGTGGTGGCAGCCACCGAAGCCGACTGGTCCGAGGAATACCTGGCGCCCATCATCAGCATCAAGGTCGTGGGCGGCCTCGATGAGGCCATCGCGCACATCAACCGCTACGGCTCGCACCACACCGACGCGATCCTGACCACCCACCACGCGCACGCGATGCGCTTTCTGCGCGAGGTGGATTCAGCCAGCGTGATGGTCAACACCAGCACGCGTTTTGCCGATGGCTTCGAGTACGGGCTGGGTGCCGAGATCGGCATTTCCACCGACAAGCTGCACGCGCGAGGGCCGGTCGGGCTGGAGGGGCTGACCTCGCTGAAGTGGGTCGTGCTCGGTCAGGGCGAAGTGCGCAGCTGAGTGCGCACGGCAGCAGCGACGCCGGCTTGAACTCGGAGCCCGCAGATGTCGATCACGCAATGGGCGGTGCTGGCCGCCGCCGCCGTACTGGTGTTCTGGATGGTCGGCGCCTACAACCGGCTGGTGGCACTGCGCAGCCGCATCGGCAGTGCGTGGGCCGACGTCGAGGCGGCGCGGCGACATCGCGGCGATGCCGTCGAACCATTGCTGGCCGCGCTGCAAGGGCCACTGGCTGCCGAGCAGGGCACGCTCGACACCTTCGCTGCGCTGCACCGCCAGTCAGCCGACGCGGCCGCGGCAGTTTCCAGCGTGCCGGTGTCGATGCTGACGACCGCGGCGTGGGTTCGCGCCGAAGCCGCGCTGGCTTCGGCTGCCGCCCGGCTGGTGGCGTTGGCCGGACAGCAATCCGCCGTGCTCGCCGACGAAGGCAAAGGGGTGGCGCCGTATCTGGCGGTGTGGCACGAGGGCCAGACGCGGCTGGGCTTTGCGCGCCGCGTCTTCGACACCGCGGCGGCCGACTACAACGCCGCTCTCACGCAGCCGCCGACACGCTGGCTGCGGCGGCTGTTCGGGTTCGGGGCCGCAGGCTCTATCGGTTGAGCGCTTTCAGCGCGAGCTTGATGCCCTCGCTGACGCCGACTTCGACCGGCAGCGCCTTCACCGCGGCCAGTGCCTCGCGCTCGCTGTAGCCCAGCGATTGCAGGGCCTGTGCGACGTCGGCCAGCGCATCGCTGACCGGCACCGCGCCGGGCGGCAACGCCAGGTCGGGGCCGAGCTTGCCTTTGAGTTCCAGCAGCAGGCGCTCGGCCGTTTTCTTGCCGATGCCAGGCACCTTGACCAGGCGGCCGCCGTCCTGGCGTATCACCGCGTTCGACAGCTCGGCCACGCTCAGGCCGGACAGGATCGATAGGGCGGTGCGCGGCCCGACGCCGCTGATCTTGACGAGCTGGCGGAAGGTCGAACGCTCTTCTTCGGTCAGGAAGCCGAACAGCACCTGGGCGTCCTCGCGCACCACGAAGTGCGTCAGCAGCATGACCGCGCTGCCGAGTGCGGGCAGGTTGAAAAAGGTGCTCATCGGCACGTCGATCTCGTAGCCGACGCCATGCACATCCAACAAGACCTGGGGCGGTGCCTTTGCCGCCAACGTGCCGCTGAGTCGGCCGATCATGGCGCCTCGGCCCGCGGAATCACGCTTCGGCGAGCAGCTTCTCGACCTGCGTGTGCAGGCCGGCGAAGTCGGGCTCGCCGACGAAGCGCTTGACGGTGCCGCCGCGCTTGTCGATGAGGAAGGTGGTCGGCGTGATCGTCACGTCGCCGAAGGCGCGCGCGATGGCGCCGGTGTTGTCGATGACCACGCCGAAAGGCAGGCTGCGCGTCTGCGCGAAGTTGGCGACGTAGGCTGGCGGGTCGTAGCTCATGGCCACCGCAAGCGTCTCGAAACCGCGACCGGCGAACTTCTTGTACGTGTCCACGATCTGCGGCATTTCCTTGACGCAGGTGACACAGCTGGTAGCCCAGAAGTTGACCAGCAGCACCTTGCCGCGCAGGGCTTCGGATGAACTCTTCTTGCCGTCGAGCAGCGTGTAGTCGAACTGCGGCGAGGGGTCGCGCGCCGCGCAGCCGCTTACCCACACGCCCATGCCGGCGGCGGTTGCCACCAACAGACGGCGGCGGGCAAGATCGTGCATTCCGGTGGGCATCTAGAAGGGGTTGCGATGAAGCGGCGCGAGTTTACGGTAGGGGTCATTCCCGCGGCCTGTTCGGGGTTCACGGCATTCACAGGCGCGGCGCAGGCGGCGGTCGGCGAAGCGGATGCCGCGCTCGGGGTGCGTGCAGCGCTCGAACGCGGCGCGTTGGCGGCGGTCGGCCTGCTCGGCAAGACCGATGGTTTTCTCGGCAATCCGAAGGTGCGCATCCCGTTGCCAGGCTTTCTGAAAGACGCCGCCAAGCTGCTGAGGGCCACCGGCCAGAAGAAGAAGGTCGAGGAGCTGGAAATCGCGATGAATCGCGCTGCCGAAGCGGCTGTGCCCGAGGCGAAGGAGCTGCTGGTGGGGGCCGTGAAGGCGGTGAGCGTCGAGGACGCGCTGAAGATCGTGCGCGGCAGCGAGACTGCCGTGACCGAGTTCTTCGCCGGCAAGACGCGCTTGCCGCTGGGTGAGAAGTTCCTGCCCATCGTCACCCGTGCCACCGAGAAGGTCTCGCTGGCCGAGCGCTACAACGCGGTCGCTGGCAAAGCCGCTGCCGCCGGGCTGCTGAAGCGCGACCAGACCAACCTGCAGCGCTATGTGACGACGCGCGCGCTCGACGGCCTGTTCACGATGATCGGCGAGGAGGAGAAGAAAATTCGCGCCGACCCGGTGGGTACCGGCAGCGCGATCCTGAAGAGGGTGTTCGGCCGCTGAACCGCGTGGCGGCTCAGCCCTGGCGCGACAACTCGAACATCATCGCCGCGGGCAGCGACTCGATGATCGCGTCGCGGCCGACGCTGGCGAGTTGGCGGCCCTGCAGGTTCAGCACTTCGAAGGCCTTGCCGTGTTCGGCGATCTGTATGAACGCCAGCCCGGGCGCCTCTGCCAGCCATTCGCTGCGCATCTTCTGGAAGCGTCCACCCGCCAGCGCTGCTTCGTAGACGATGGCGTGCGGAAAGCCATCGCGGCAGAACTCGGCGGCTTCTTCGACCGAGGTGACGAAGTCGATCATCAACCCCATCGGGCGCAGCGCCTCGCGCACGGTGTTGCGCACCTCACGCCGTGCGGCCAACACCAGAGCGTGGCGGCCGGCCAGCGGCTGTGAGTTGAGTGAACGTTGCGAGGGGTCGTCGAGCTCGATGGCCGACAAGCCGTCGATGCGGGGCGCCAGGGTTTCGGGGAACTCCAGGGTCAACGTGGTGCGACTGGCCGTGTCCGTGCGCTGGACCATCAGGCCGAGTGCGGCGGCGGTCTGCTGCAGCAGGCACCAGGACATCGTTTCAACCTGCGGCGTGTCGTCGCCGCTGAGCGGGTTGGTCGCGATCGCGACCTGATCGGCCGCGCGGTGCGCGAACGTGCAGGCCAGCCGCGCGTAGGCCGGCCAGGCCTTGATGTCGAGCTTGAGCTCTATGCGCGACACCGCATGCTCGAAGCTCCAGTCGAGCACGCTTTGCAGCAGCGAACAGAGCAACGTCGAGTCGCTCATCACCTCGGCCGGGGCAAAGAGCTGGCGGACCTCGATGCCGCGCGATTCGATCTCGCGGCCGCGTTGGCGCAGCGCTTCGAGCAGCAGCGCGGTCAGGTTGGTGCGTTCTCGGCAGACGCGGACCCGGCCTGAGGCGATTCGGCTGGTCTGCTGGCCCATGATGGCGGCACGGCGGGCGCGGTCGATCTCGTCGCGCAACGCGCGCAGGCTGCCGCGGTCGATGCGGCCGGTGGTGGCCAGCGTCGTTACGCGTTCAAGTGCCGACGACAGGACGCGCGCGACTTCGCCGCCGAGCTTCGCGACCAGGGCGTTGGCGTCCAGCGGCTCGACAGGCTTGGCACCCGTCGCCACCCGTTGCGACCCCAGTTCGGACAAATCCATCGGTATCGGCTCCAACGACGCTCAGCGATGCACGGGACTTCCCAGCGCCTGAGCGGCAGTAAGGTTCGCCCGTGTAACGGTTTGTCGCCATCCCGCGACCCGGGGGCGATGCAAGGCCGGCCGTCGGTGCGTCTACTTCGTCACTGGAGCTGCGGGCTGGTCGGTGCCCAGTACGCCGGCTTCACGCAACCGTGCGCGCTCGGTGGCGTCGATCCCGAAGTCAGTGAGCACCTCGTCGGTGTGCTGGCCCAGAAGCGGCGGCGGGCGGCTCAGCCTCACCGGCGTGCGCGAGAGCTTGAGCGGGCTGGCCACCAACTCCAGGTGGTCGGCATGCGGGTGCGGCATCGTGCTGACCATGCCGCGGGCGCGTACCTGCGGGTCGGCGAACACATCATCGAACTGGTTGATCGGGCCGCAGGGCACCCTGGCCGCTTCGAGCGCGGCCAGCCAGTGCGAACGGGTGCGCCCTTTCAGCCTTGTGGCCAACAGCGGGACGAGCTGGTCGCGGTGGCGCACACGGTCGGCGTTGCGCGCATAGCGCGGGTCGACTGCCAGCTCGGGACAGCCTGCAACGGCGCAGAAGCGTCCGAACTGGCCGTCGTTGCCCACTGCCAGGATCAGGTGGCCGTCGGCGACCTCGAACACTTGGTAAGGCACGATGTTCTGGTGTGCGTTGCCGGCACGCTTGGGCGCCTTCTTCGTCACCAGGTAGCTGGCGCCGAGATTGGCCAACATCGCGACCTGGGTGTCGAGCAACGCCATGTCGATCACTTGGCCTTCGCCAGTGGCGTCGCGATGGCGCAGCGCGGCCAAGATGGCGACGGTGGTGTACATGCCGGTAAAGAGGTCGGCGACCGCGACGCCTACTTTCTGCGGACCGCCGCCGGGTAGGTCGTCGCGCTCGCCGGTCACGCTCATCAGGCCGCCGATGCCTTGTACGGCGTAGTCGTAGCCAGCGCGGTCGGCGTAGGGGCCGGTCTGGCCGAAGCCGGTTATCGAGGCATAGACCAGCCGTGGGTTGTCTGCCAGCAGCCGCGGTCCATCGAGACCGTATCGAGCCATGTCGCCGACCTTGAAGTTCTCGACGAGCACGTCGCAACTTGCCGCCAGCCGGCGGACCAGCGACGGGCCCTCCGGATGGGCGAAATCGATCGTGATCGAGCGCTTGTTGCGGTTGGTGCCCATGAAATACGCCGCCTCGGCGGTGTCGGTGCCGTTGCGGTCCTTCAGGAACGGCGGGCCCCAGCCCCGGGTGTCGTCGCCCGTACCCGGGCGCTCGACCTTGATCACTTCGGCGCCCAGGTCGGCCAGGGTCTGCGTGCACCACGGCCCGGCGAGCACGCGCGACAGATCGAGCACGCGTACGCCTTGCAAGGCGGTTGCGGGGGGGCTTGGGGAGGAGTTTTCGGCCATTGCCTGGATTCTGTGGCCGGGATAATCGTGGCGATGCCTGCACCGTTGCCGATGAGCCCGCTTTTGCCGCGGCGTTGGGCAGGCCTGTTCGCCACGGTGCTGGCGGCAATGTTGGCGACGACCGGTTGCTCACCCGCTTTGGACTGGCGCGACGTGCGGCCCGCCGAATCCGGCATCACCCTGCTGATGCCGTGCCGGCCCAGCGCGCAGACGCGGCCGGTGCGGCTCGCTAACAGGTCGGTCAACCTGGCGCTGCATGCTTGCAGTGCTGGCGGCTCCACCTGGGCAGTGGCATTTGCCGATGTCGTTGAGCCGGCGGCAGTGGGGGTCGCTCTGCAGGAGTTGCAACGTGGCGCGGCCGCTAACATCGGCGCGGTGGCTTCGCGGCCGCTGCCCGGGGCGGTACCTGGCGCTACGCCGCACGAGCACAGCACCCGCGTGCGGATCTCTGGGTCGTTGCCGGATGGGCGCATGGTCAACGAGGTCGTAGCGGTCTTTGCCTATGGCACCGTCGTCTTCCAGGCGACGGTGCTGGGAGATAGCTTGTCGGACGAGGCGGTTGACGCGTTCTTCGGCTCGCTGCGGGTCGGGCGATGAGGTTGCTTCTGGAGCAGGCCATCCACCCCGATGGGGCTGGCCGATAAACTGCGGGCACACCATGGCCTCGATCCTGCTGGTTGCGCACGCGCCCCTTGCCTCCTCACTGGCCACCGTGGCGCGGCATGTGTACCCCGACTGCAGCCGCGTACTCGAAGCCGTCGACGTGCCATCGGGCGCGGATCTGGCCAGCACCGAGGCGCAGATCCGAAGTGCAGCGCTAGCGCTGGGCCCCGGGGAGGTATTGATCCTGGCAGATGTGTTCGGTGCGACGCCGTGCAACGCAGCGCTGGCCGTGGCTGATGGGGTGCGCTGCCGCGTTGTCGCTGGCGTCAATGTGCCGATGCTCTGGCGCACGCTCTGCTACGCGGAGTTGCCGTTGGACGAACTGGTGACCCGTGCTGTGGCGGGAGCGACGCACGGCGTGATGCAGGTGTCTGTTCCGCGCCGCCAGAATCAGCCCAGTCAGCCGACGAGCCATGATCAAGTGCAGCATCACCATCAGCAATAAGCTCGGCTTGCATGCCCGTGCTTCGGCCAAGTTGACGAAGTTGGCCGGCAGTTTCAAGAGCGACATCCACATCAGCCGGAATGCCAGGCGAGTGAATGCCAAAAGCATCATGGGTGTGATGATGTTGGCGGCCGGCATCGGAAGCGAGATCGAGATCGAGATCGATGGCCTCGACGAGCGGGAGGCGATGTCTGCGCTGCGCGGTTTGATCGAAGGCAAGTTCGGCGAAGGCGAATAGCGCGGCTGCCGAGCTCTCGCGCCTGTGGCGCTGGGCTACATTCGTCCTATGAGTATCCAGGTCTTCGGCTCGGCGGTTTCGCGCGGGGTTGCGATCGGGCGTGCCGTGCTCGTCGCATCGAGCCGCGTCGACGTGGCGCATTACTTCGTCCTGCCCGAGCAGATCCAGCCTGAAATCGGTCGTCTGCGCTTGGCGCGTGATGCGGTGGCGCACGAGTTGTCGACGCTGCAGCGCGACATGCCGGCGGAGGCGCCGCATGAGCTTGGCGCGCTGATCGATGTGCACCTGATGCTGTTGCGCGACGACGCATTGATCGAGTCGACCAAGACCTGGGTCAGGGACCGCCACTACAACGCCGAGTGGGCGCTGTCGGCGCAGCTCGAAGTGCTCGCGCGGCAGTTCGACGAGATGGAAGACCCGTACCTGCGCGAGCGCAAGGCGGATGTCGAGCAAGTCGTCGAACGCATGCTGCGCAATCTGGCCCAGCAGGCCGCTGCCGGTGGCAGCACCGCAGCCTTGCCTTTGCATCCTGGCGCTCAGTTGCAGAGCGAGGAGCCGTTGGTACTGGTTGCGAACGACGTGGCGCCGGCGGACATGATGCAGTTCAAACGCAGCATCTTCACGGGCTTCGTCACCGAGGTTGGCGGGTGCACCTCACATACCGCGATCGTGGCGCGCAGCCTGGACATCCCGGCCGTGGTGGGCGCGCGCGAAGCGAGCCGGCTGATCCGGCAGGACGATCTGCTGATCGTCAACCGCGACTTCGTCATCGTGATCGTCGATCCGTCGCCGATCGTGCTTGAGGAGTACCGTTTTCGCCAGCGGCAGAGTGACCTCGAGCGCGCGCGCCTCGATCGGTTGCGCAATACGCCGGCAGTCACGCTGGACGGCGAAAGCGTCGAGTTGCTTGCGAACATCGAGTTGCCCGGCGACGCGCCCGGCGCGCTGGCCGCTGGCGCTGTGGGGGTCGGTCTGTTCCGCAGCGAGTTCCTGTTCATGAACCGCAGTGGCGACCTGCCTGGCGAGGAAGAACAATTTGAGGCGTATCGAGACGCGGTGCTGGCGATGCAGGGACTGCCCGTCACGATCCGCACCGTCGACATTGGCGCCGACAAGCCGATCGAGCGTGCAAGCCCACAGGATCAACGACACGAGCACGGCCTCAATCCGGCCCTGGGCCTGCGTGCAATACGCTGGAGCTTGGCAGAGCCGGGCATGTTCCGGCAACAGCTCAGGGCGATTCTGCGAGCCAGCGCCTTCGGTACGGTGCGAATCCTGATTCCGATGGTGGCGCACATGGCGGAAGTGCGTGCGATCGTGGAGTCGCTGACACGCTCGCGACGGCAGTTGGATGATGCCGGCAAGGCCTACGGCAAGGTGGAGCTGGGCGCCATGATCGAGGTGCCCGCTGCGGCCCTGATCGTGGACCGACTACTGGATGTGTTTGACTTCGTGTCGGTTGGGACGAACGACTTGATCCAGTACACGCTGGCGATCGATCGGGCCGACGATGCTGTTGCGCACCTTTTCGATGCTTGGCACCCGGCGGTGATGGAACTGCTGCACCACACGATCACGCGGGCGAACGCGAGGGGCCGGGCGGTCAGCGTGTGCGGCGAGATGGCGGGCGACACGGCGTTCACCGAGACACTGCTGGGGATGGGGCTGCGCAGCTTTTCAATGCACCCGGCCCGAATTGCCTCGGTGAAGCAGCGGATCCTTCGTGCGGACACCCGGCAGCTCGTCGTGGCTCTGCCGCAGCTGATGGAAGCAGGCCGCTCAGCCGCTTGACCGACAAAAGCTGAGCGACCCTCAAACCGTGTGCTATAGTCGTAGGCTTCGCTGATCGCTGGTGACGCCAAGAGCAAGCAGCTCGGCAAACCTAGAACTGCGAAGGCGTAACGAAGTCGTGCTTCATTGCAAATTAAGCTAGGGGCTTGACAGCGTTTCGAAAAACATGTCAGAATCTTGGTCTTCGCTGATCACGAGTCAGCGCGCTGCAGGCAGCAGCGACAGGTAAGTTCTTTAACAACATACAGCCGATAAGCGTGGGCGTTTGAAGGCGAGTGCCAAGGCAAAGTGGGCGACCACGAAGCCAAGGTCTCATGGACCTTAAACGCTCATGGAAACTGAAGTGAAGTTCACTTCAATTCCGTATTGAGCAAATTCAAGATCGAACTGAAGAGTTTGATCCTGGCTCAGATTGAACGCTGGCGGCATGCCTTACACATGCAAGTCGAACGGTAACGCGGGGCAACCTGGCGACGAGTGGCGAACGGGTG